>Ga0115851_100942_pt1 | contig 14647 bp, 9 predicted proteins | sample InSIn2gowninarea_FD_83865 | JGI IMG/M metagenome (GOLD analysis project Ga0115851, IMG submission 83865)
ACAGATTATTCAATCGATAACCTTCAAAGCAATGAACACTTGACCTCACCAAATGCAATAATCAATAGCATCTATGCTTGAAAAAATTCACGAGCTCGACATATAGGCTCTAAATACCTATACCTTTCCTTTGTCTATTTTCTTATTCAATGATGCTTATCTCACAATGACGAATGGAATGGGCATGATGAATTAAACTTCGTTTATTTATTTCTATTATGTGTTTTATTTTCCACATCTATTCTATGCATAGGTGCATGATATGAACATATATTATTGTTGAGTATGTTGTCATTGATGTTAAAATGGGTGCAAAACATTTTCATTTATTTCCTTGGTATGATGACATGCATGCATGAGATGATGCATTGATGAAACTCTAGCTCTAGGGTTTGGATCCCTTGGAAGATGATCATACCCCGCACTTGCTTGCACTTGTTGATCATGTTCATCATGATTCTTGGCATGGGACCCTTCTAAGATGATTTCCTTCGTCAAGTCGTTTATGTTGATATGTGGAGTGCTTCATGGGTTCTCCTAGTTGATGAGATATTGATTTTTGAAGGTTGTGTCCCCCAAGGAATGGGTCTTTCTCCTCACATTTAAAATGCATATTATTAAACAAGTTTGCTTAATGTCTAGGCACAATTTAAAATGGTTGGCACAAGATTTTATTGGGTCTTCTTGTTATCCTCTTGAAGCAAAGAAATAAAAAATAAAAATAAATGGAACAATTATTAAAAATGATTTATGGGTAAGTTTAAGGTCAACTTCACTTGGCTCCAAAAGTAAAATTTGAAATTAAATGAAAAGGCAAGTGATGAGCTCCAGTATTGTAACAAGAATGTCACAACTCCCAAGGCTACCAACTTAAATTATCAACACGGGGTTCGTACAAAATTAAGAGGTGCCGACACTATATGTGCAACATGCAATGTGCCCTTCTTTCATTGATCTGATGCAATGAAGTGAATGCCATGAAATTAATGCCTAAACTAATTGAAGAAATTGAAATGTTACTCTATTTTTAGAAAGGAAACCTAATTACTTTTGCAGAGAGGAAATCCTAGTTACTTTTGCAGAGAGGAAATTGTAGTTACTTTTGCAGAAAGGAAAGATTATTTTGCTTTGCATGAATGTAAACATTAACCTATTTGCAAAGTGTAAATTGTGCATCAAAAGGAAGCCTAGTCTATGCAATAAAAATAATTTTTTTTGGAAATAGAAACCATAACTTAATATTTATGAAAATATGTAATCATTCCTTAATCATTGCATTTAAGATAGATTTTTTCAACAAAGTTCATAAGGTACTTCATGAAGTAATCATCATTATGCTCTTCAAGTCATGAATCTGTCCACTAACCATAATTGCAGAGGTGAATTGCAATGGAGAAGAGGAAAGGCTTAAGAGGTCTTTTTCTCTTACTCAATCATGGTTCAAAGCCTGGAGGTCATTATTCAAGCCTAAGGGACAAAAACCAATCTTTCGGAGCAGATCTGGTTAAGTTTACACATGCTACAAGAGTGCTACAGGAGGTGCTACAAGAGCGAGATAACTTGTTGAATGCCCAAGTAAATAAAATGAAAAGGAGATGGGATTTATTATTATTATTAAGTAGGATGTCTTAGTAGTTCATTCCAAGTGGAATCACTTTAAAATACCCTAGATAACATGTGCTTAAAAATAGCAGAAAATTACTACTATAAAAACCAGAAATTCAAGAACTAGTGAGCTAGTTAACCTAACAAATTCCTAACCTAATCAAGTGAAAATTTTATGGGGTAAATTTTGTTATTAACTTGAATGGTTTTATGACCAAATACAAGTGGAATAAACCCAAATGAATCTCATTACCATGTTCTAAAAAATAGCATAACATTACTACTATTTTGCTACAAGGGACTGCCAAAAATTCTAGATTTGTGAACTAGTAAGCCAATACAAGTAGCTCAATGATGAACATGAATTTTCAAAGTTGTTATAAGAATGCATCATGATTTTGACTCTGTAAATAACCTGCAAAACAACTAACTTCAATTATTTAACCAATATGACCTACAACAAAAGATGCATGAATAGTAAATGCATAAATAAGAGATGCAAATGAAAAATACATTTAAAAGAAATAAATACATTGTACAAGAGGCTATGAGGCTCCTGGGATGGCCAAGTCCAAGGAAACTCAAAGACCTATGAAGGAATTCAAGCTTTATAAGCTAATAATGGCACCAAACTTCATTATTGAATCAATCCAAGTACATCCCTACTGTAAATGAAAGTGGAGCTGCTAAATAACAAGTTTTTTCAATAAGAAGACTAAGAAATACATTCCCCTAGAGGAAAATTCGAATTGGTACTTATACATGATGAGGAAGCATTCTCCTTGGAAGGAGACAACTTTCCCCTCAAAATTCCCTTAAAAAGTGGATCTAGTTCCCAACATTAGGAATTTGCATTAAATGATAGGGAGCACATTTCTAGATTTTCTCAATCACTAGAGCTCCAGAATTTGTGCAATAATTTCATAATATCCTGTTCATTCATTATCCAATATTGGTCCTCCTGTAGTAGGGAGCAAGTCCCTAGATCATCTCATCCTCCAAATCTTCAAAATCTGCCCAATATTCTCACAATATTCTACAAAAATAAATAATATTAGGCACATAATAAGCAATTATCTCTAAACCTTATTAAGAACATATTAAAGCTACAAAACATTATTAAGTGTAGAAGGAGAGATTTAATATAGCCTTTATGTGTCTAAGAAAGGTTAGATGGGCCTTAATTTCTGTCTAATTTGGAGGCCCATCAGTAGGTCATCTCCCAATAAAGATTAGTTCAAATTTGAAATTTAAGAAATGTTGGAGGTCAACCCTAATTTTTGGCTCCAAAATAAATTTTAAAATTCAAATTTAAAAAACGAATTCCCCCCCAAAAGGCAAGTCAACCTCTCCTAAAGTGCCTCCACAAACTTGTATAAATTAAGCCCTTTATTCCTCCAAGAGTATCATGTGTGTTGATATCTTTATGAGAATTTGTAGCCCTTGAATAGTCTTTTGAAGGAGGTCGTATGTGTTGTGAAGTTTCTGGCTTATGGTTATATCTTCAGTTAGGATTTTTTTGGCAAGGGTTTCATTCTGGGCATTTTTAATCTTGCACAGGGTACACACTAATCCCTAAAGCTCACTCTTTCTTCCAGAATTTGATCCCTTTTTTAGCACATGGATGTGAGATGAAACATATGGTGCATATTTGTTTTATTAATGGGTCATAATAATGCTCACGGTTAGTATAGCTCTGCAATCAAACCTTGAAGGATTTTTTGAGGCTTGCACTAGAATCTGAGGAGGGTTTGGAAGGACCTCTGCATATTATTTTATTACATCACTATAATACATTCATATTCTCTTTTGATCTGTTTGATGGCAGAGATATTCATACTTTTTGATTAGTCTATTCACTCCTTTTAATTAGCTATGTGGGATATACATTGGATATACTTGGTGGCATTCAATGGGTTGAATTCATTTTTGGTATCTTGAATTCATATGTGGCATAATGGTTCTTGCAAATTGATGCTTTCAATACCAAGTTTGATAAGTTATGTATGAGTAATTAAACATGTAGCAGAGTGCGCATAGTCAAAAGGCAACAAGGTTTTCAATTATTGTTTACGATTAAGTTCATGTTATGAGAATTCGAGTCTCTGTGTATATTGTTTAATTGTGGTTTGAGTTTATAAATTCTCTGCATCAGTTTTAGAGCCTATATGTCGAGCTCGTGAATTTTTTCAAGCATAGATGCTATTGATTATTGCATTTGGTGAGGTCAAGTGTTCATTGCTTTGAAGGTTATCGATTGAATAATCTGTGTGGAAGGTTATGCATTGAACAAGTTTTAGTGGACCTATGTGTCGAGTGAGCTAGAGTAGTCATTGTTGCTATCAAAATGACAGTAATATCCCAAGCTGTCAGAAGTTTAGGTTGAGCAATGCATATGTGCATGAAAATTGGGCATAAAGTTGGAGTGGAGTAGCAGTTCTTAAAATTGGAACGTTGGAATGTTGAGTAGTGTTGGGACAATGGAACGTTGTATGTATTGTTTATAGAAGAAATGTCATAGGTGTTGAATTGAAGTTGCATGTGTGGACACTGGAATCGAAGAAGCCTAAGAAAATTGAAGTTAAATCCTAAGACAGATAAATCTTCAGCAATGTATGCAGTGTTGGGACTCTTATGTTGGGTTTTATTGGCTATGTCCTAACTATGTTCTGCATGTTTTGTTTCCATGCTTGAAAAGTATGTGACACTAAGAAATTGATGTAAATGAACTATTGCATGTCTATAATGATGTTGATATATCATTAAAGTATTGTGGCTAAGTTTATTGACAAAAATATTTTACAATGCAAGAATGGTTGACAATGTCTATGAGCTAAGAATAATAGGTATATTCTAGTTGAAAAGATGTTTTGAAGTTTGTACATTGATTGATCATGTTGATATGTCTTTGAGAATTTGGTTTGGTTATGGCCAAGTTGTCGATGCTGAGGACAATTGACAAGACAAAGTTTTGAATCCTTTCTTGGAACATGAAGTAAGCAACAAGATGAAATGATTGAACAATATCCTATTTAAGGATTTATATTGACGATAAGTGATGAAAAAAAACCTTTTCTCAAGTTCTGGTGACAACAAAATTCGTGTTGAGTTGGGGCCAAACTTCCTCTTGTGATAAAAGTTTTGTAAAGTGTATCTCTTCTATAGTATCCCTAGCAGTAGACCTCCAAGACAACATGTTTGATGATGAACCAACTATATAAATGTTACATCATTAATTGGAAAACCCATGATGCCTTGTTGAAGTTTCATTGTGGTTAGCTTTATATGGAGATTAAAGTGTCACCCTTTTGACAAAAGTTGACAATCCAACTGCATCTAAGTGTATTTATGGGGATTATATTATTGTAGTAGATTGAAATTGCAACTGGGTCATTGTCCCTGATATAAGAGCCCAAGCTTAGTCTTGATCATTGTATGGGGCAATAGAGTGTTGTGGGGTAGAGTTATTGAGTTGAAGTGTAGCAACAATGTCAACTGCTTCCTTCTAGCCTCGCTGACAAAACCTCTGGAGTTATTCTACTTCCTTCTAGTCTTGACTGGTAAATTTGTATGAACCATACATAATGAAGTTTTTGTTGAGAGAAACATTTTGTGCACTGTTCCTATTATGTGATACTTCTTTGTGTTTGTTTTAATGACCTGATAAGTTAAAAGAACCTAACCAATTGTAAAATTAAAGGAAATACTAACCCCCTCTAAGTATTTCCAACCATTATTTCTTAAGATATATTGAAAATCAAAGTGTGCATTGAAAGAGGAGTACGAAATATCTAAAAACATAGAGGGACTTGCAGCCAGGCCCTAGGAGGTTGACTTTTTTTTTTTTTACGGGAAAAAAGATCATCATTATGGAACAAAATGCACTAGAATAGAATCAAACCCCTTTTCCTCATAGTGGCTTGATTATACCACAAATCAATAGCCAAATAGAAGTTAAATTTGACCCATTTAACCCTCAACAAAAAAATACAACTCAACACTTCTAAGGTATTCTTTATCTTATCCACATGGCCAACCCCTTTCCCATGAGTAACAGTGGTTTATATGGCATCCTCCTAGCCCCTTTCCCATGGGTAATAAGGTTATGCGGAATCCTCTCGATTTATGATAGCAAACACAATACGTCAACTTCTGAGAGTGAGTAATTTTGTATTCAACCATGATTGATGCAATTCTTGCACCATTTGAAAGGTTTTTGAGTGTAGAATAACACCGAGGGGTGCAGGCTTAAGCATACAAGTTATACATCGAGATTTTGTTTAAGGCCTTAAACTGGAAACAAAATATTTCTGACCCAAATTCTCCAAACTGAGTCCCATCGATAAAGTTGCTCCAGTAAGCTTATTTCTCTAAATTTTCTGCCCTAAAAGCATTAATATGGATGACAAAAAATATATTGGTGCAATCCAAATCATTGTTCTATGCTTCACAAAATATATTTTAAAAATGTATTCATGTATCAATGATAGTTTTAGCTCAAATGCATGGGAAAACTATTTATAATATAAAATGGCCAATTCTATAGATTCTAACTCATTTTGTATGATTAATTTAATATTATTTATACATGTGCACTTGAATAATTGTCAATTTAATGTTTTAGAATCATGATTTTGGATTGAGTTTGAATGCATAAGATTTTCCACCAGTCCAAAAATGTTGCAAACTCTTATAAGGAGAAAGATTAATGCAAATAGATATTTGATAAAGCTGGACAACAACTTTATCTTATCAATTGTAACATGCCATATTCCAACAACCAACTTGGGTCAATAGTACTACATTGTGAATTGCATCTCTTTTATGATACCCCAATAGTATGTGGTTATTCAAAAGGTAAAGTGTTGAAGGTGAACCCTAATTTGTTGTTTGTACATGCAATACATAGTTTGCCTTATGGTGAAGAGTCATTAATAAACGATAACTTTCGTAGACCACCAACTACTTGTCAAAAAGGCCTTGCATTAGGTCTACCTTCAAACATCCACTTGAGGGGTAAGAAAAACATGATTGAAAGTTTGTATTTCTAGTTTTTCAATAGAACTAATTAAATTTGTTGCTTAATTTGACATTTGTTTTATAAATTGACTGGTTCAATGTTTTTCCCCTTGGAAAAAATATAATTTTCATTATATTAAGGAAAATTACATGTTGTAGATGCTGTTCTCATATGAAATATATGAGGCTAAGTGCTTGTCAAGTAGAGGTAACACAAAAGAATATAATCAACTCTCCACGTAGGGAGGCTCTGCCATCAATAGAGTGAATATAATGTTATCAAAAAATAACTCTGCTAAGATAGTATGCCTATCTATAAATACAATTGGTAATATATAAACATGATAATATTAACACATAAAAAAAAAGCACATGCCCCTGCTGAGCCTATACTATATGGTCCATGAAAGGGCAATGGTAGTACTAGTAGTGTGCTTCATCCCTCTACTCTTGTATCAACCATGTGTCACGTGGCCTGATCGCTACCTCCTTGGATAGCATATCGGCAAGTGTGTTGCATTCCATGTATATATGAAGACAAACAAAGTTGTCAAATAAAGAGATGAGTCTATGGGCCTCATCCAAGATAGGCCTCATAGTGTATGCATGATAGTTTGATGATTTATTAATCCAATTGCAAACTATTTTTGAGTCCCAAAATAGTTTTACATTCTTGCAATGTTTTTCTAATGCAAACTGTATGAGATATTTGGCAGTGATGAGCTATGCATAATTGTTTGTGCCCCCTCCAAGCCCCATTTGGATTTGGAAGTGATGGGAGTCTGACAGATATAGGATGGCACCACCCCCACCCCCTGCTTCTTTAGCAGATCCATCAAAAAAATCCCATGGCTGAGTGTGGCCAATAGTTTCCGGGACAATATGTCTAGGAGGAGGATTATCATCGTCATTAGGAATGTTTTTAAAGTCTGCCAAAAGTCGACAAAGATGGTGGGCCAATGAGGAGCAATATCCTTAAATATGAGATGGTTACAAGCGATCCAGATTTCCCAACAGATGAGGAGGGGTAGGTTCTCGAACTTTGTTGGGGATGCGGATGTCCAACATGTGGTCCAAGCTTCTCTGGCAGTCTGTCCCCGCCATGTGACTGGTTCATTGTTTATTATTGAGAAAAATATTTATATGCTACTACTAAATGTTTGGTATATGTCTGAACATCCTAAATGCATTATGTTACTAATATTATCAATATAATGTTTAGTATTTTTACAATTAGGATTTTGACGATGAGTGTGTTGGGAATCATGATTGTCGTTAGAACAAAACCCACAGGTGTTAGTCAACGATCACATCACCAAATATAAGAATCCACGAGAGGTGGTTAGTCCACGTCAAGAAACAAACATGGAGTATTGATTTATACAATGTCCAACACTCTCCCCCCCAACGCGAACTAGGTGTGTATCAAACTCATGACCTATGCTCTGATACCATTTATTGGGAATCACGATTGTTGTTAGACAAAAAACCTCAAGTGTTAGTCAAATATCACATTGCTAGAGATAAGTATCCATGAGAGGTGGTTAGTCCATGTCACGAAACACACGAGAAGCGTTGATTTGTCCAATTTCCAATATAGTGAAATTTCTACCATCTGCCATTGCACCCCCATTATGATGTCAAATCAAAAGATTGCTATTAAACAAGCTCTTTTAAGAGAGTAAGCATACCAAGCATGGTTGAATCAACCACATATTCAATTTTCTCTATGTCCTGAGTCACCAATTCAAAACTTCTATACTAACACTAGTTCTTCACATGTTGGGGATGAATGTATGTATGATCTATTACAAGATGCCCATGCCATGGAGGGAACATTGTTACATGCATGATAACAAAAAGAACTAGGGTATGGAACTAAAATCATCAATATATTTTTAAAAATCCTGAAATCTACTTCCACCACCCCTCTCTTTGAACATGGGTCAAAATCTACCCAAATAGGAAGAACAATGTTACTATACAACTTGAAAGCAATGTATGGTATTTTTAGACGTGTGTTTCTCGACACTTTAGAGGTAACCAACCATTAATTCCCTTAATTTTTTAACAAATCTCGTCACACAATAAACATTGAAAATTGTTGATTTTATGATGCTTAGTGACATTGTAGATTTCTATTGTTTACTAATTGTAGGTTACTTAAAGATAAGGTACTTCCAAGTGATAAAGACATTGATGAAAAGGTTGGATGTTGAGTACATATTATACCATGCATATTTGAATGATTATGTTCTATATAAACATGAATATGCGGATAAAGAGATGTGTCCAAAATGTGGGGATGATAGGTACAATAAAAAAACAAAGGTAAAGCACATGGTCCTCTTTGTAAGATATTTAGGTACATGCTTAAAATTTTAAATATTCAAAGGCTCTTTCATTGCAAACAATTAACCATGTTACAAGGGTGGCCTACTTCACATATAAGTGAGCCAGGAGTTATGCCAATCCTGGTAGATTAAATATCCATGAAGCGTATAGAGGATATATGGCTTGATAAATTTGAGGATGAACTACAAAGGCTTCAATTGAGCATAGCCATGAATAAAGTTAGATTGTATTCTCTCCAAAACACCAAGTATTATATCTAGCCAATGATAGTATCAATAACAATATCCCTCCATGGTGGTTCGTGAAGGATGAACATCTTATGTTGCCTCTTATAGTCTTGAGTAGAAGACAAGTGTAAAGATGGATGCCTACCTCCAAACATTGAAATTTAAGAAATCATGGTAAGGGATACATGTATACGATGTATAAAGACTCATCCCAATGGAGAGGTATTTTATGTTGTATGGCATATTTGCATATATAATGCATGATTATCTTGGACTAGGGGATTTCCCTGGTAATAATGCTAATTATTTTGTTTATATATGCAATGTTGTTTGACATACTTAAATTGGTGCAACTATCCTTTTTCATGCTACTGTGCTTTATATATAATAACATTGGAAGTATTGTTACAAAAGGGTATCATGGATGTAAATGTTGTGGACCTTCTATAATGGCTAGGTGGTCCAACCACCTAAGAAATTTAATGTATGACTACTCGAGGGTATTGCTATCAAAATACCACCTTTATAGAAGAGTTGCATCTGCTTTCAATGATAAACTAGAGAGAACATATAGACTTGAAATAATGACACTGACATATTAGATTAGGACACATAACACAGAGAAGGAGAAGGAAATTACAAAATTGTTTGATTCAAATGGAGAACCTATCTTCAATGATCTTGATTTTTTTAACACCTATATTGAGAAAATGCTCATTAGGATGAAAATGAAGTCTTTATTTTATGAGCTCCCATATTGGGAGCATCTTAAGTTTTACCACTCAATATATCCCATGCATATATTAAAAAATGTTTCATCTTCTTTATGGAGGCACATAACATTGAATAAATGTGACACATTGAATGTCGGAAGAGATCTTATTTCTTCAAATACTAGAAAGAGACATTGGCCAAGAAAAGAAAGTATAGGAGATGTTAGTCCCTCTTCGGATTTCAAAGAAGGTGTTGTTATGTGGATTTGAAGAAATATGATATTTCTATGACAATGATGTTATATTAAATGTGAAGGCACATTCTTTATACATGTTGACTCTATGATGTTGCTTCATTCTAGAGGGAAATTTGTCAAAGTTGAAATCGCTTGACCATTTTTACCTTCTAAGTGTATGTATTTCAAGTACATGATTCTTCTTCTGTTGTATAGGTTAAAATATACTCTGGACTCATAATTTTATGGAAATTAACTATGTGCATGACTTGTAGTGTCATTATCCTTCACTTCTGTATGGTTGTGTATACCATGACTTCCCATGGGACTTGGGATGTGCCAGATCAAAATTATTGCATTTGTAGATTGGATCACACAAAAGGAGATTCACATGGCTAACATTTCATGATGGAATCGAGAGATAGTTGAAATTGTTTGTGTGTTTGAAAAGGAATTGCCCATCATTTTTATTGACTTGCAGGTCCATCTTCTAATTCACATACTTGATGAGTTTAAATTAGCTGGGGTGCTCTCATGTCATTGGATGTTCTTCTTAGAGAATTACATGAAAGAAATGAAGGGGTTTGTTAAACAAATGGAAAAACTAAAGGGCTTTATGGTAGAGGGCTACATGGTTTATGAGTCATTGTATTAAGCTAGTGGGCACATTAAGAAACTTAATGACACATTGGTGTTAGTGGTTTGGAATGACTAACATGATAAGAAAAAAAGAGAAGGGTAGCTATTGCAAACAAACATAAAAGGACACATGATAAAGACTAAGTCACTTATCCTTTGTCAAATTTGTATAGAGAAATTGTTCACACTGAAGTTGATACTATATATATTTGATCTCATACTATTCATTTTGAATTCTTTTATACATCAAAAAATTCATAAATTAATTCCAACAATAAATTCATTCTTTACAATGTAGAGGCGACTCAATTATGGGTCACATTGTATGAAAAGAAAAGAAGCAAATGGGATAGTGACATGAAAACATTCAGATAATGGTAGAATCATATCTTATCTTGATTACTTAAAATAAAATATGTCAAAGATATGTTCCAATAGTTGGGTGGTCTTGATAGGGATAAATTACCCAACAACAGTTACTAAAGGGTTCTCTCTAGTACGAGGTCCCAACAAGACATCATATTGTTTAGGGTAAGAGACCCATTTAGATTTTGGATAGGTAACCATGCTTGGTTTTTGAGATGCTATGAGATATTGAAAAGTAATCACAATAATTGTTTGGACAAATTAATAAATATCAAAGTATCCTATGTCAATATGGGTCATAGAACTTGTGAATTGTTGGGCATAGTGAGTGTAGGTAGAGGAACTAAACCTAAAATTGGTAACCTAAGTCTAAAGCTACTCTACGGGCTTCATAATATAGACATCTAATAATAGAAATCAAATTTGAGAAAGGTTAACATGTCAACTATCATAACAAGTAATCGAAATAACTATGAACTAATCCCTCTCTATTTTGATTCCCCACTAATACCCTGGAAGCATTCTTTCATTTCATCTAATCAATGTTCATGCTAGCCACTCAAAAGGGTTAAATACAATGCAAGGAGGTAAAGTAAAACTAGAATCTACTTCGGAAAATACTAGTTACTCAAGTTGCTACTAAATCTAGTCTTTATCTGTATGCTAGAGGACCATTCAAAGCTTGCATAAATGCAACAGATAAAAAAAGATCCGACATGGAAGCAATAAATAACCTCTGCATATGAATATATGGGTAGTGAGCAAGGTTATGGGGGATTTTCACTGTTTCACTTAGAGACACTGTCTCCATGCAAAGTTATCTCTTCTAGTGTTTTTCCTTTAACTAGCTGCACACATTCAATTTCACACTCAAGAAAAATTAATAATACTTAAGGCCTTTCTTCTTCTAGGACAACCTCGCAACTGTTGTTGAGAGACAATGTTTAAAGCAAATCCAGTATTAGTGTTGGTAATAGTTTTGTCCCTATTTATATCATTATTGGGTTGTTTCCTTTGAAGAAAAGGTTCTTAGCAATGTACATAAAAACAACTACTCCTATTCCTATGTATAAAAAATGCTCAATAGAAATTCAATCAACAAACCAATATAGACTTTTCTATCCAATAAATGAAGAATATGGCATAATGTGAGTTTCCACTGATGGAGAAATGTAGTAACCTAGATTTGCAAGAAATAAAACTTCAACAAGAAAGCAAACTATACCACTAACTAGCATTCATACCATTATAAAAGAATCAATAAATCAATAAGAAACTACACATTCAAGGTATTAAATATAGCTTCATTGTACATGAAACAAACCACTATGTATTGATATTTCTCACTGTGTACTAATACAACACAATGTGTTTGCAATGGAACTGTCACAATGCACTAGTATTTTAGTAATCCATCAAACATTCAAATCTTGATGTTTCAAAAATTCTTCAATGCTTGTTAATGTCTCAACAATCTATCAAATAATGAAATAATGTATTATGGAAGGATTCTACTTCGAATTCTTGTTCACCCTTATATTGTTTCACCATAGATCACATAAAGTAGGTTAGAACTCTATTTAGAAATTAAATCTGCTTATATATAAAAGCTCAGATATTTGAAATATGGTTAGTACAAACTATTGAAAATGGGAGTGATAAATAGGTATCTTAGTATGCACTATTGAAAAGAATTTGATACACAAATAGATAGATATGAATATTGGACTAAGTGAAAGTCATATTGTGACTTGCAGTGCACTGTTAATAAGGATACAAGTACTTGGTATAAATTCTTAAAATATTGTGCCAAATTTGAAGCTAATATATATGAAATGTGACACAAGGGGAAAAGTGGGTAGAGTATAATGTTTCTCTTGCGTTAAACCTTGAATAGTAATGTTGTAAACTATAGCGGTCTCAATAAACATTTCTAACATTCAAACCAAACAACAAATACTAGGTATTGTATCAATACATAGGGTTCCTACTGCAACAAACTTCTTAATCTATGCTAAAACCAACTATTTCTCATTATGAAATCACAGGAACAAATTAAATAAAATTAAGGATACACTTAGCTCTTGCTAGATGGGATTGGTGGGCCCTTGCCAATCCTAGTAGCCGAGCTACTAACTTATAGGAATGTTAATAAATTTCACTAGCAATCAAAATAAGGCTTTCATTAATCAACAAAATATCACAACAACTACAACACTTGCACCCAAGCCATACTTTTTTTTAATGATATTGACAAAGGATCAATACAAGTTTTCTAGAAGTTCAAACTACAACAACATATGTCCTTTTGGCTAGTCTTTACAGGGCATAATATATTGTTTAAAGAAAATCCCTAGCTATAGATAAGGTCGAGTCCTCTGATCCCATGAATCAGAGGGCGAGATAATTACATTGTGTCAAGAGAAATGATAGATTTCAAATATATTTCAAGCAAAATCTAGATCAAAGGTCCTAATGTTGTCTCTGGTTGTTGCAATCCCGACTCAATCTCCATGAATAGCGAAAATGGCCTTGACTACATTGAACCAATTAGGTTGAATCCTCACAAGCAGGATAGTCATGATACAAAGTTCTAAAATTAACTAAGAAATAGTCTTATGCTCCATGTGACTAAGTCCCACACAAGTGCTATCCATAAGCTTAAAATGTTGCAATGATACAAGACAAATATAATATTTCTTCATTAGAAAATGTATCCTCTAATATTCTTATTAAACTTATAAAAAACTTAGGAAAATAACAAATAAAGAACTTATATTACCTTGAGTATCTTGTCAAATGAGTAAGGTATAATGGTGTGAGGCAATATTAGGGTTGTATGGAGATACTATAATGGGGTATAGGTAACAAAATACTTACTTATCAACCAACAAAATGGGTCAAAACAAGGGTTCAACATATCCCCTAGGCCAAGGATTTTCCATGCCCTCATGCAAACTTTATCAAAACTAATAAAGGTTGTCAAAGAAGGTATACATTGTTAAGACAGTCAAGTTTCCTCGACCAAGATATCGAACCCTGAATCCATTGGTGTTGCTACTTCTCTTCCTTTTCAATTGTCTAGACATGAACATTTCCTCATTTTCTTTTTGATTTTCTTAATTTGCTTCTTCAACTACTTATTCTCACTTTCTACACACCTATTCAAGAATGTTAGCTTCATTATCTCCTTAACTTTAACCACTTAAGCTTCTAGTTCTTCTTCCGGAGTTTCATTTCTATCATATTTATGATATTAGATTATGCTGATGAGCCTTCAGGTTCATTCTTAGAAGGGTTAGGAGGTACTGGACTTGGGGTCCCATGAGCTTCAAAATTGCCTTCTTTTTCACATGCTAAAGAAAATAAAAATTGCCTCGGTCCTCAAAATGGCATACCCGAGCCACCAATATTGTCAAGCCTATCTGGTTCAGGGAAAAATTTTCTTAGAGAATCTTGGCCCTAAACTTTTTGGTTTCTCACAAAT
>Ga0115851_100944_pt1 | contig 14641 bp, 18 predicted proteins | sample InSIn2gowninarea_FD_83865 | JGI IMG/M metagenome (GOLD analysis project Ga0115851, IMG submission 83865)
TATTTTTAAGAGGATTGGGTCAGTAGCCTATCGACTTCCACTGCCTCCGACAATGAAAGTCTATGATGTTTTCCATGTGTCATTGCTTAAGAAGTATGTTAAAGATGTTGATCATGTGGTTGACTGGTCTGTATTGCAGGTGGAACTAGATGGAGAATTCCAGTTGGATCCTCAGTGTTTATTGTAGAAAAAGGTGCTCATGCTCCGGAATTGAACAATCGAGCAAGCTAAAGTGAAATGGAAGCACTTTGGCCCTGATGAAGCTACACAGGAGATGGCGGATTAGATGCAGGCTATGTATCCTTCTTTGTTTGCTAGTTGAGGCAAATCAGTTTTGGTATGGTGTTTTAGTATATGTTTAGTGATGTTTTGGTATATGTACATATGAATATGGATGTAAATACCGCCATTAGTTATGCTATAAAGCTCCAATAAGCGGTATGGGTGTCATGTCATTATGATGTTATGTTTGTTATGTTTTCATGTTGGTTTGCTTCTCAACATGTTTATCACTGTGAATACTACATCGAGTTATGTTATAAACCTCCATGAGTAGTATGTTTTCTTTTCAACGATTTTGTTGTGGTATAGGTGTGGTTGAATGTCGAGGATGGTGTCCCCCAAGGGAGAGGGTTCTGTAACAACCCTGGTGAAAACTACATGTAATAAAATTTAATAGAGGAAAAATAACCACATGTTGATGGAACACTTATTCCAAGTGGAATGTTGGGCAAGACATCCTTGTGTGGGTGTTCATCAGTTTATTATGGCTAAGGAAATTGGCTGAGGAAATGGCTAAGGCTTTGGAAAGGAAAAATGGCATTTTTGACACATTTATTTGGAAAATAATGGAAATTAGGAGAAAAGGGAGGTGAAAGGTCACTGGTTGCATGTGAGGAGGAAAATGAAGGAAAATAATGGAAATTTAAGAAAATAGAGGCCTCATTAATAAAAAGGCTTCTAAGGATCAGTTGGTAAGATTTTGTCAATTTAGTTTTGGAACTCTCTCATTACTCTCTCTCTCTCTCTCTTGGACACTTAGAGTTTTCTTGGAGCATTTTGGCATTAGACCAAGAAAGCCAAAGAAGGCAAGAGGAAACACAGATCAAGCAAGGAAAGGCAGGATCAAGCAGATGGAGCGTGATTCTTTGCAAGTATCGATTTACATGTGTATTTTCCTTGTTAGATTTGGCATGCATGGTATTGCATGTGGTTCTTTTGCTGTTATGGCATGGGTTTCACCAGGTGTAACAATGTTTTCAGCCTACCCTTGCCATTTCTGGATAGTCATGGTGTGATGGTGTTCTCATGATTTGGTTGAGTTGGATTGTCGGATGGATTTGAAGCTGAGTGAGGTGGATCTCCAAATGATAAAGCAGATGGCCTAGTGGTCCCTGAATCGGATTATGGATCATGGTAAAGGAATTGGCCTAGTGACCACTGGGCTAGACTGTGGGTTGTGGTAAAGCCAAGATTGTGTTGCCTCGGTGGGCCCAGGAATCTTTGCAGATGAATGGCAGGATATACGGTAAAGCCAAGAGGTGGTTTGCTCTCTGTTGGGCCTAGTAATCCTGAGTTTGGGATATGCGGTAAATCCCGGAGAGTGGGTCTCGGTTTAGGGCCTAGTGATCTAGGTTTGGATTGTGGTAAAGCCTGAGAGACTATGAGACAGGAAAATTTCTCATAGTGTAGGTGGAGAAATCCGGTGGAATCCATGCTTGTTTGGCCTAGTGATCGAGTGGAGATCATGGTAAATCATGTTATGACATGTTTATTGTGTTGGCCTAATGATCTGGGATGGATTATGGAAAACCCTGGTTTCTATTGATGAGGGTGAGGTGGTTCAGCCTTGGTATGCCCTGGTTGGTTCTTTTGGTCTAAGTCCCACATTCATTCTTGGAATATAGTAGGGGGTGAATGGTTGAAGATAGATTTGGCTAAACCATTCTATGGTTGGGTGGAACATGGTAGTCCCATCCCGAGTTTGGATTTTGCATCATAAAATAAAGGTTATTTCTCTTTGTATTTCTATGAGTATTATATTGATTTATATGTGGATCATATGGATGTGATTTCATTGGTATTTCTGCTGCTATTTTGTTGGTCATATATGTGTTTTATGACAGTGGCTATGTATGGATTTCATCATGTTTTTACTTGTAAAGGAATAGACAATGTATTCTATGGCCTAATAGATGATGATACAACAAATGATATGAGGGAACAATGGTTCTTAGCAATTCTCAGGTAAGTATGAGATCCCTATGCTTAAATCTGTTGTTTACACCTGTAGATTACATATTTTTGATATGTTTGACGAAATTCCAGTCATGCTAGTAGGGGTCCGATTAAGGGCTTGTTAAATTATTTGCTTTTGCATCATTGTTTCCCTGTTATTTTACTATTATGGAGATGTCACTCCATTCTTGGCAGTGACCTTGACTCTGGGCTTGAAAAAGTGGCTTAAATCCCGGGGACGCTGGCACAGAACTCGACAAAATAGTCCTTAGATGCTAGCATGCCTATAGCATGAGAGCGTCCAGAGCCTCCTGGAAGCTGGAAGGCCTATGCCATGAGAACATCCAAAGGTTAAGTGGTCAAAAACTTCAATGGGACCCATAGGCAAGATGCTTGAAGTGTTGGGATGGTTCTTAGGGGTCTTATAGCTGATGTGGAAGGTTTGTATGTTGTGTTTTCGTCGATTCCATTTCCTTAAGGTCACATAGGAGGTTGAATCCAAACATAGTAGCCTCTCATTGCATATTTACCTCGATTGGTTAGTTACTTGGGTAGATGTGGGAGGAGGGTGTTACACTCCACGCAACAGAAGCAGGTGGATACGATTGTGGAAGAATAGAGGGACATCTTCTGCTCACCCGCAAGGGTACCCTTGCACTGTTAGGTCAAGCATTCGATCGATCTGACTCCTGGAGAACCTCTACCCAATGGGCCGATATATCACCGCTCCATTCTGGAAAATGAAGAGATCAAGGGGAAAATTCAGGAGTTGCTACAAAAAGGGCACATCCGACCAAGTTCCTCTGTGGGAGCCCAATTGTACTTGTACAGAAAAAGGATGGGACCTAGAGGCTTGCATTGATTATCGGGCACTAAACAAAATCATTATCATGAACAGGTATCCAATCCCATGGATTGATTACCTTTTAGACTAACTCAAGTGGGCAAAGTATTTCAGCAAGATCGATCTAAAGTCCAGCTATCACCAAGTTCCAATAGAGCCCACATATGTATGGAATATCGCCTTCAAATCCAAGGAATACCTTTTTGAATGGTTGGTTATGACCTTCGGGTTGACAAATGCCCTTGCTAATTTTATGAGGCTTATGGATGACATCTTGCAGCCCTTCACCAACTCACTCGTGCTTGTTTATCTGTACAAAAACCTCATCTTCAACAAGAGTTGGGAAGAACATTTGCAACACATTCGGTAGGTACTTCAAACACTTCAGCAACACAAAATGTGTTCCAATTTGGAAAAATGCACCTTTGGCATCAGCCAAGTCCAACATTTGGGTTACATCATAGATGAGCATGGCATGCATATGGATCTGACTAAGATCCAAGTCATTCGATATCAGCCAACCCCGACCACTGTAAGAGAGCTTCGCAACTTTTTGGGCCTTGCAAATTTTTATTGGAGGTTCGTGTTGGGATTCTCCCATATCACTTGACCTTTGAGTCAAATTACTAAGGGCAGAGCGAACGCAAAGTTTTCTTGGTTTGAGTCCCAACAGTAGTTGTTCGTTGAGTTGAAGCACCGCCTCTACTCTGCATTAGTACTCTCAATTCCATACCTGCAACAACCATTTGAAATTGAGACAAATGCCTCTGACTATGTTATTGGTGCAGTTTTCACCCAGCATGGGCATCCAATGGCCTATCATAGTGAGAGACTTTTCAATACAATTCACAAGTACCCCACCTATGATAAAGAGATGTATTCCATCGTGCAGGTTTGTCGGCAATGGAAGTATTACATTATGGGGAAGGACATGGTCATGCACACTGATCACAGACCTCTTCAATTTATACAGACACAAGGGAAGTTACAGAATGATCACCATCTTTAACATACTTCTTAAGCAATGACACATGGAAAACATCATAGACTTTCATTGTCGGAGGCAGTGGAAGTCGATAGGCTACTGACCCAATCCTCTTAAAAATATTGAAGGGTCCATAAAACCGTGGTGCCAGCTTGGCACATGATCCAATCCGCAAGGAGCCATTCCTGGTTTGATGCGCAAGTACACATGTTCCCCAACCTAGAACTCATTGAACAACTTGTTCCAATCTGCATAGCTCTCTTGAATATCCTGTGATGCCTTTAGATTCTTCTTTATAACCTACATTTCCTGTTCCATGTCTACCAACATATTCATTCCAATCAACACCCTGTTAACTGGATTGCTCCAACTGATGGGAGCATTGCAATTCTGCCCATAGAATAACTCGAAAGGACTCATCCTTAATGATTCATGATAACCATTTTTGTATGCAAACTCAACCAAGGGAAGATACTCCTCCCACTTCCACTGCCGATGCATCACATACATCCTCAACGTGTCCTCCAATATCCTATTGACCCTCTCTGTTTGTCCATCATTCTGCAAACGAGAAGTTGTACTGAAGGCCAACTTTGTGCCCAAACCTGCAAATAACTCCTTCCAGAACTTGGAAGTGAACTGTGCATCCATGTCTGACACAATATTTTGTGGAACACCATGCAATCTGACCACATCTTTGATGAATACATGTGTTATATCGCTAGTTGATAATGTAGACTTCACTGGAATGAAATGTGCAACCTTTGTCAACCTGTCCACAATAACCATGATGGAATCATGTTGTGTCACTGTCTTCGAAAACCCTATGATAAAGACCATGGAAATGAGCTCCCATTTCCACTCTGGAATCATAATTGGCTGTAGTGGTCCACCTAGATGTTTACATTATGCCTTCACACGCTGACAATCAAAACACCTAGCTAAAAAATTTGCTACATCCCTCTTCAAGTTCGACCAATAATAAAATTTCTTCACTGCAGTCCATGTCTTTTGATAACCTGGGTGACCCAAATATGTTTTCGCGTGAAACTCTCTCAAGATCACCTTCTTGAGTTCACTGTTATCTGGCACATATATCTTGTCTCTAAACCTAACCAATCCACCTGTTGCAAGGCAATAATCCACATCTCGTGCACCTGCACCTGTACATCTACATGCACTACCACATATACCTGTACATGCACTACCACATATACCTGTACATGCACTACCACATATACCTGTACATGTACTATCACCTGTACCTACATCTGTACTATCACATGTACCTGTACCAGTACTCTACTGCAACCTGTGCACAATCTCCATATACCTGACATCCTGCTGACCTGCCTGCAAGATCCCATCATGTAATTATGTCCCATAGGAGCTCATAGCTGCTATGTGATTTACCTGTACTCGTCTGCTAAGAGCATCTGCCACCCTATTCTCTTTTCCTTCGATGTACCTAATCTCGAAGTCAAACTCATTGATCGTGGCCAACCATCTAGCTTGTCAGGCATTCAGATTTGGTTGGTCAAACAAATACCTCAACCTAATGTGATCACTCATTAGTACAAACCTATTGCCAAGAAGATAGTTCCTCCACATCTCCAGTACATGTATGATTTTTTCTAACTCCAAATCATGTGTCAGGTAGTTCTTCTTGTGCACGTTCAGTTTTCGTGACTCATAGCATACCACCTGTCCATCCTGCATAAGGAATCCACCAAGTCCTCTCTTACAAGCATATGTGCATATTACAAAATCTTTGTTCGGATCTGCAATCCGTAGCACTAGTGCATGTGTCAACAACTGCTTAAGTTTCTCAAACCTAGCCTCACACTCCTCTGTCCATTTGAACTTCTTACCTTTCCTCTGCAATGATGTAATAGGATAAGCAATCTGTGAGAAGTTCTTGATGAACCTCCTATAATAACTTGCCAACCCCATGAAAGATCTCACCTCATCCACATTCTTGGTAGCTACCCACTCCATGACGACCCTTATCTTTTATGGATATATTGTAATGCCCTCCTTGGAGACAACAAGTCCCAAGTAGTGTACCTTAGTCTGAAAGAAACTGCACTTTCTGAGCTTAGCATACAACTAATGCCCTCTCAACAACCTCAACACTGCTGCTAAATGATTGGCATGCTCTTCCTCATTTTTAGAATATACCAATATATCATAAATGAACATAATAACAAGCTTATCCAAATACAGACACAACCCACTATTCATCAAGCACATAAATGTAGCTGGAGCATTAGTCAAACCAAATGGAACTACAAGAAACTCATAATGCCCATACGCGGTCTGGAAAGTTGTCTTATAAATGTCCTCCTCTTTGATGCATACTAGGTGATATCCTGACCTCAAGTCGATCTTAGAAAACACTGCTACTCCCTTCAGCTAATCAAACAAGTCATCAATCCTCAGGAATGGATACCTATTCTTAATATTCACTTTGTTCAGTTGCCTGTAGTCAATTCATAATTTGAGAGTTATCGGTGCACCCCAAGGCGATACACTTGGTCTAATGTATCCTTTGTCCAACATTTCCTTTAACTGTAACTTCAACTCTACCAACTCAGGTGTGCTCATCCTGTAAGGTGCTTTTGATGTTGGAGTTGCCCCTGGCACTAACTCAATAGAAAAGTCTACTTCCCTATGAGGTGGAAACTCTGAAATGTCCACAGGAAATACATCCTGAAACTGTTGTAGAACTGGGTACCTACTCAAAACATCTGCATTCTCAACTTCCTTACCCTTGTCACTAGAAATGTGCCCGAAAAATAACACACACCCTTTTTTGCAGCTATGCTTTTCCTGCATAGATGTCACCATCCTAACTGATGTGGCTTTCTTCTTCCCTGTAAAACTATTGGTTCCCCATTGTCATCAACACACTTAATGCCTTTGTCATAACAATCTACCTTGGTTCTATGAAGATACAACTAATCCATGGCCAACAACATATTGTATGATCCCAATGGTAATACATTCAGATGTGCTGCGGTAGGCATACCCTTCAAATCAAATGCACAAACTCTTACCCAATGATGCACTCGCCTATTTGTACCTGTAGCCAACTACACTAACCAATATTATGCATGCAATTCCTTACTCAAACCACACTTATCCACCAAGTCAGGACTAACATAGTTATAATTAGATCCTGGGTCAATCAAAATAAAAATAACTTGATCACAAAGTCCATCTCAATGATAGATGTTTGGTGTTCTGCCTATCTGTTGTCCACGACTACATAAATATGAGGAATATTATGCCCCACATCCGCAACAGTTTTCACCTCCTATGCACTGTATATCTTAGGCCTACCACCTTTATTCTGCAGACAATATCTCTTAAGATGCTCCTTACCACATGTCCAACACTCCAAGCGACCAATGCCTTCACCTCTATGCTTCTGTTATGACCCATGTCCCTATCTAGTTGCATTGAACCTCTTTTGTCTTGCCACATTTTCTTTCTCATATGCATTATGGGGCCTTGTTCTTTTCAGTTGCCATTTACTTTTACCTTTGTCTTTCCCTTTCCTTCCTTCATAAAAATGCTTCACTTTCTCAATAACTTCCTCAAGCGACAAAGGTTCATCATACTCAATCCGATCTCTAAATGCTAATGAAATCCATTGACAAATAACTGAACTTTAGCCTTCTCATATTTAAGATACGGTACATATGTCAATAGCTCCATAAATTTGGTGGTGTACTCTTCATCTGTCATTGATCCCATCTTTAGCTCATATAATTCTTTGCCCTTACTATCATATAACCTTTCTAACAAGTATTTCTTCCTGAAAAGCCTCTTGAACTCATGCCAACTCAAGTCATCTGTCCTGATGTCTCTGACCTACTTTACATCTTCCCACCAAATGTCTGCTTTACCTTTCAAGTTGAAGATAGCTACTCTAACCTTCATGTTATCTGTGTAATTATGCAACTCAAAGAATTTTCTCAACCCAAGTATCCAAGCATCTGCATCTTCTGGATTCTTCACATCTCCATCAAAAGTAGGTGGCTTCGCTTTCTTAAACTCATTTCGCAAGTATCCCCCATCACTCCTCTTGTAAGGGTGATAACGATGACGATCGTGATGCCTATTCCAAGCAGAACTAAAATAGTACCTGCATCCATCATTGATCCAGGTGGATAATGGTGGCCACCCACCTATTCTAGCTAGACCCTCTACTCAGTTTCATCTATTTCCTTGTTTATTTAAGCATTTACTATTTTTAGTAGTTTTTAGGCCCTGAACTTCCGGAGCAGTTTTGACCCCCTAAACGGTGTTTTTTAGTCAGTTTCATCTATTTCCTTGTTTATTTAAGCATTTACTATTTTTAGTAGTTTTTAGGTCCTGAACTTCCGGAGCAGTTTTGACCCCCTAAACGGTGGGTTTTTTTTGTTTTTTGTTTTTTTGTTTTTTTGTTTTTTGTTTTTTGTTTTTTTTTAACCCATAACCATGGGAAAGGGCCTACAACAAACCCTGTAGTACTTAGAGAGACCTTTCTAGCAAGGTATCGTACGCGCCAAATGGAGATTATATGACCAAGTTACGACCAATGTTTTAAAAAACGGCCGAATTGAATCCAAAACGACCGAGTTGATCCGAGTCGTTGGGATTTTTTGTGACCTGGCAGAAAAAACGGAACGGGAGGCTGAGTCATGACTGACTCGTCATGACTCGGTCAACCAGGCCGGTTTTGCAATAACTCGGCCGAGTCAATGAATGCGGGCTGTAAGCTCAAAAAAAATGAGATTTTCATATATATATATTTTAAATTTAACTGTTAGCTGAGTGGTGGGGACTCCAAGGTGTTTTATAAATTAGTTAAATGCTATTTGAGGTCCACTCCCCTCTCCTAGTATTGATATGCTATTCAAATTTCATGGTAATGTTAAATTCTTAAAGTAAAAGTGACATTCTCCTTAATCTTCATTTTCATCCTTTTACTTAAATTTTTAACATTACCATGAAATGACTCAGGATGTTTGAGAGTGGTTCTGGCCTCATTGGATTTCATATGGAGAAAGTAGAATTTTAGATTTCATTCAAAATCCAACAGACTTATCAGTTTTTCAGGATTTCAGGATTGGAGGATTGCAATGTTTCCATTGATTTTTGTCATGTATTAGGATATGGAACTCGTATTTAATCAAGAACACCAATCCCTCTATGTACCTTGATGTTAGTGACATTGGTTGTCAAACTCCTCTGGGATTCACTCCCAAACCAGGAGCTTCTGAAAATGTCGCTCCCGCTCCCGTTTTCGCTCTCGCTCTCCATTTTTGCTCCCGCTCCCAAGTAACACTGAGCCAGATGATGTTGACAACTCTAGCAGTAGCCAGTAGTACTGGTCACGGAATTTTGTTGTAGAGGCCATTTATAGCCTCCTTGGTTATGTGTTTTTGTTTTGATCTCGATTCTCTATATCATCATTGTGTATGTATTGGAAAGTGCACTAGGTGCCATTTTGATATAATGGATATATTCTTGAGCCTACTTTGATCATATGTTGTCTTCCATCTATATTCTAATGCTGTGTGTTTGGAAACATGAATGAAAAACTTTAAAATTATGTGTTTTTATAAAAATTAAATATTTAATGTATTTTTTACAATGACCGAGTCATTGAAATCGAGTCAGCCGAGTTGATACCGAGTCGGAGTCGGAGTTTTAAAACATTGGTTACGACCCCGGGAAGTTGGTTGCCCAACTAAGGCCAACGGGGCCCACAAAGTCTTAGTGTTACATCTCTTGGGGTTAGGGTTTTGGTTGTTTAGGGTTTTCTCATGTTTCTCAATAATAAATAGGCGCATTAGCCTCATTGTAACATAGTTCAGTTGGCATGTAACTGCCACATCTCTTCTCAGAGATAAGCTACCATCGCCCAAGCTATCTTATTTCCATTCTGTTTGTAAGCATAGCTCCATATTTTTCTATAAATGAAATGGGTCTTAGTCCTCTTTACCTGCCCTACACTTTCTTGAGTCTTAGGTTAGCCTATAGCCTCCTAAAGATAAGTGTTTTTCTGTTGCATCTCTGTATTTATGATTATATCTATAATTTGTTGCATTCCTATTTAAGTTCATATCAGTGGTATCAGAGCAATTTACTCTTTCTCTGTTTTTCTTTACATGTCCCCAACGAGGTCATGGTATAGAGTTAGGACTCGATCTAGTTGAACCATTGCAAGATCAGCCTCGCAAACCCGGATGACCTCCCACGGCAGAAGAAAAGAAAGACAATGGGGCAGGAGATCCTTTCAAAATGTTGCTCCAGGAAGCCCTCAAGCGAAAGAGGAATGCGATGATGGATAACTTTGCCCAAATCCTTCAACGACTACCCACGGCAACGCATCTTCATCCTGCAGCCACTCTAGAAGCGCCACTTCTTTTAAGATATAAGTTAACTTTGATATTCCCATATTTTAGGGCCTAATAGATGCAGACGCCGTAGATAAATGGTTAAATACAATGGAAGGATATTTTTCAGTTCATGACTTTTCCAATCGGGAAAAAATTACTTTTTCACTTCTCAAAGCCGCCTCACATGTCAAGGATTGGTGGGAAACCTTTTTCTAAACAAAAGGACGAGAGTGAACCCTCGTTGTTTTCAACCACACCCACTTGGGATTCTTTCCGAGACACCATCAAGGGACAATATTATGCTATTTAGAGCTATGAATATAAATACATAAAGTGGACCACGCTACGACAAGGAAGGGACCAAGATGTGCCGGAGTTCACAAATATTTTCCATACCCTTTGCATGAAGCTGGGCATCAATGATACTAAGCGACATTTGGTACTCGAGTGTTGTGGTTGTCTACGCAAGTACATCCAGGATGAGATGGAGTTCCTGGACATTTCCTTGCTCAGCACAACATACCGATACGTTGTCAAGATTGAGAAAAAGTTTAAACAGAAGAAGCGAGACTTTGGATCTGCGAATCCAAAGCAAGGAAAAGGCGCCTCCAAACCACAAAGCAAAGGACAAAGCCAAGGCGGGGCTACCCAAGATAGCCCGTGAAGCCGTAAGCAAATAATAACACCACGAAGACAAAGAAGGACATGGGAAAATGGTGTAAGTTCCATAAGATCTCCACTCACAACACAAGTGAGTGTAGGGCCAAGCAGTCACTGGTAGCTGAGTTGAAGGCCTCTGAATCAAACACATGTTATGACTTTGAATTAGAAACTAATAAGAGGAATGAAAAAGGGAAGTAGATCATTGATGCAGAGCCCAATGCCACCGTGGCCACCACCAAGATCCACAAGATTGAGCTTGAAGATCCTGAGGAGGGGAATGCCTCTTCCACTCACAGATGTGGGTGAAGTGTTCTCCACTGCAGTTCATTGTTGACAACGGGAGCCAAAAGAACCTCATTTCAGCAGAGGTCGTGAAGCGGTTAGGCCAAAATAGTACAATACATCCACAGTCGTACACTAGCGGGTGGCTTCACTAAGGACGAGATCTTCGTGTCAGCTAGTTGTGTTGCCTTCCCTACAACATCAAGCCCTTCATAGATGAGGTATTATGTGATGTTGCTCCTCTTGAGGTTTGTGATGTATTGTTAGGACAACCATACTTGTAGAAGTGACATGATGTATGTGAGTCTAAACCACGCTCTGTAATTATTACTTTGGCCAATAAGTTGTACATGATACCGAAGGTAGCCCCGCCTACTTCCATCTCTTTGATCACTGCAAAGCAATGCAGTAAGATCATTTCTCAAACCAGCAAATTTGTTTTCCTCATGATTTTCCCTCAGGGTAAGAAGGTTGTGGCCATGACTTCCAGGAAAGGCTCCTCTACACAACAACAACAGATGGATAAGGTCATGGAGGAGTACAGGGATATTTTTGCCTCACCTACAGGGATACTTTGCATTTTCAAGTCAAGCACTCCATCGATACGATCCCGGGCATGCCTCTACCCAATGGACCAATCTGTCGACACTTTATTTTGGAGAACGATGAGATCAAGAGGTAGATTCAGGAACTATTGTAGAAACGGCACATCAGGCCAAGTTCATCACCCTATGGGAGCTCGATTGTATTGGTATAGAAGAACGATGGGACTGGAAGACTCTGTATTGACTATCAGGCACTGAACAAGATCATTGTCCAGAATAGGTACCAAATTATGCAGATTGATGACCTTCTGGACCAGCTCAAGGGGGCCAAATATTTCAGCGAGATTGACTTGAATTCAAGTTATCACCACATGCCTATTGAACCCTCCATGTGTGGAAGACTACCTTCAAATCCAAGGAGGGCCCTTTTGAATGGTTGGTCATGCTGTTCGGATTGACGAATACCCATGCAAACTTCGTGAGACTGATGGATGACATGTTAGGACCCTTCACCAATGCATTCGTGGTGGTGTATTTAGATGACATCTTAATCTTGAGCCAGAGTTGGGAAGAGCACCTCCACCATATTTGACAGGTCCTTTAAACCCTGCGAAAACACAAGCTGTGTGCTAACTTGGAGAAATGGAAATGCATTTTTGGCTTGACCGAGGTTCAATATCTGGGGTACATCATTGATGAGTAAGGTGTACATGTGGACCCAACCAAGATACAAGGTATTCAGGATTGGTCAGCCCCAACCACTCTAACAGAGCTTTGTAGCTTTTTGGGACTTGCCAATTTCTACTGTAGGTTCATGTTGGGGTTCTCTCATATCACTTGGCCTTTAAGTCAAGTCACCAAGGGCGGAGTGAAAGTAATGTCTTTTTGGTCTGAAACCCAACGATAGGCATTTTCCGAGTTAAAGCATCACCTCCGTTTTGCACCGAAGCTCACATTACCAAACCTGCAACAACCATTTGAGATTGAGACAGATGCCTCTGACTATGCTATTGGTGCGGTTCTTACTCAGCATGGGCATCTAGTGGCTTACTGCTGTGAGACTTTCTGACACAGTCCAAAAGTATCCCACTTACGACAAAGAAATGTATTCCATTATGCAGGCCTGCCGCCAATGGAAGCATTACATTATGGGGAAGGAAACGATCATCCACACAAACCATTGACCCTTGCAGTTCATATGGACATAGGGAAAGTTGCAAAACGATCGCCATAAAAAATGGTCCACCTACCTATAACAATTCCATTTGAACATTAAGTATAAGAAGGGCAACACCAATAATGTCATTGATTGCCTCAGCCGACCATCGGTCATGGCGCTGATCACTGTGCTCGACTCCTGTGGGCACGAGACTTCGGTGTGGCCACATCTTTACAAGAGAGATCCATAATTCGACAGCACATACCAGACACTCTTGGAAGGGAAGCAAGTTCCAAAATTTCACCTTCAGGATGCACTGTTATGTTAGAAAATTATATATTACAGAGCAATGGAACACATAAAATATTGTTGAAATATAAACATAGAAAACGCATAAAACAAGAGAGACACAGATATACGTGGTTCACCCAATTTGGGCTACATCCATGGAGAAATAACCAGTCCTTCATTTTATATTATCCAACAAACTGAAGAGATACAACCTACGACAGATCCGCCCCCCAGACCCCCCTACAACGTATATTTTACAGGCGGCATGAATTGGGGTCCAATGCGGCGATACCTTTGAATACAAAAGATAATCAGGCTCCACACCCAACATGTTTTGCCACATGGGACACGTTTGTGTTCCTTCAAGCGAGCATGCCAAGATGATTTGGTAGGTGCACTTTAGTCGGGTCGTTGGACATTTCGGAGTAGAGAAAACAATGGCGGTATTACAAAAATATTTTTATCGGCCGTAGCTTCATTAGGATGTTGGGAAGTACATTAGATCCTACATCACCTGCACCATTACCAAACCAACCATCAAGAAGCAAGGCATGTATACTCCTCTACCTACTGCTAGTCGGCCTTGGAATCTGTCTCCATGGATTACATCTTGGGCCTTCCTTCTACTAAGCACGACAACGATTACGTTTTCATGGTCGTCAACAGATTCTCCAAGATATCATGGCGACTTGCAAGAAGAGTATCACAATAGAGGCCATTGCTAAGCTCTTTTTTGAGTGAGTGTGGGTACACTTTGGGATCCCACATTCCATTGTCTCAGATCGAGACAACATATTCCTGAGTGCATTTTAGTCTAGTCTCTGGTCAATGCTGGATACAAAACTTAATAAGTCCACAGCTTTCCATCCCCAAACTGATGGCCAAACAAAGGTTGTCAACAGGATGATCATACACATTATGCGCATGTACAACTCGAAGCATTCACACATGTGGGATGAAAGTCTCCATTATGTACAACACAGCTACAACAGAGATCTCCACAACTCAACAGGCCATAACCCCTTTTAGATAGGGTTGGGATTTCAGCCATTATATCCCATTGATGTGACCATACCATTTGCAGCCACTCAGGCAGATTCAACTCACGTCCAATCCAAAGCCGAAAGGGCTAACTCATTGAGCGCATTCAACACATCTGCCAGTAGTTCCATGATATATTGGATAGAGCCAATGTTAAGTAAAAACAAAGTTATAATTGACATCGAGTGTCGCCCAAGT
>Ga0115851_100945_pt1 | contig 14637 bp, 8 predicted proteins | sample InSIn2gowninarea_FD_83865 | JGI IMG/M metagenome (GOLD analysis project Ga0115851, IMG submission 83865)
AAAATAAAAATATTAAAAATAATTTAAAGGGTTAATTTAAATTTAATTTTAAAAAAATTTTTTTTTTTTTTTTATTTTTTCAATTTTTTTAGAAAAAACTTTTTTTTTTTTTTTTTTTTGTAATGGGCGGGGCTAGTTCCCTACAGAAGCATCACGGGCCCTCTTTTTTTTTAGATATATTACAAATATGTGTCAGAACTATGCTGACAACCGTCAAATCATTGATTAATCACCATGGACACATGAAACGCTAGCATCAGGGCAAATGGCCTACGGCAACATTGCTGCAGGAATCGAAACGGGTCGGGGGGTGTGCAAACCGTCCGCCCCGACCGTCATGTCATGCACACTGCGTAGAAACATTATTAAGAGAACACCCGGACAATAAAAAAAAATGTCATTACTTTACTATAATTTCCCCTACAAAGCGTAGGGGCTTGTCCTCCATCCTTTTTACTTTTCAAACATGTATATGATATTACTAAACTTTTCCTTTGTGGAAAAATAAAAAATAAAAAAGTGTTCGACGCCTTAGAACTTACATAATGGAATTTCAGGAAACAAATTTATACATCTGAACAAAACAGTGTAACCCTGTGCATTGATTATTTTTTTACATTGATTTTAAAATTAAGATATTTTACATAGGATTGAAATTAGCAGGTTGAGTAATATTTTAAACCCGTGCATGGCTTATTCTTTTACATTGATTTTAAAATTAAGAAATTTAATATAGGATTGACATTAGCAGGTCAAGTAATAGGGTCTTAATATAATGAAACAATTATATTTTCTTTATAGTGTAGATTTTAGTTTGTAATAATTTGTAATAATGTGGAGTATAGATTTTTATTTTTTTCAATAAAGTAATAGAAAGTTATCGTATAAATGTAAAAAATTTATATATTTAAAATTTTAAAATAGGCTAAGGAAAAATTAATATATATATATATATATATGTATATATGTATGTTATTTAAAAAATAATTGTATTTTCAGTAAATGTAAAATTATCTCTATGTTTATATTTGTTAATGATGATTTTTAAAGTTTATTTAATAGTATAGTAAAGAATAAAGATATTGAAAGGAATTTAAAACAATGAAGATTTTATTGAATTTGGGCTTCTATGATCCATATAAAGTTTATTGAGAAAGTTTTTAGCGATAATCACATCAAAATTTATTTGTCGACACGTTTCGAACTAGAAAGTGTGGTTCATCGTAAGGACAAGATGAAGAACCAGATCATGGTAACAAGTTAAATAGGGAGACCTATGAAGATTTTGTTGTTTTCACAGCCTGATTCGCAAAGGTTATTAGGTCAAAGATAAATGTAAAGAAACACACTCAAGAAACATGTAGGTCAATAGAATACTTCCCATTGAAAAATAATTTAATTTGAAATAGTGGGCAAATAATTATAAATAAATACAAAAAATGACCTCTTTCATAAATTTAGCATTGATAGGATGGTGATTTTATCATATCCTTTTACATTGATTTCCATTTTCGTGTTCTTTGGACCATTCCAAAGATTACAAACAAATATGAATCTTTCATGTTATAAAAGTAGTTTATTTTTCAAAAATAATGAAAAGGGAATTGCCAACATTTATAACCATTGATTTTATTCCTAAGACCATCCTCAAGGCCTTGAGACTTATCCTTAATATGAAAAACCTCAAAATTGTATTAGTGCATAGAAGATAATAATTCTTCCCTCGCACTCTTGTCCTAAATATTCCATTTACAACACCTTTATGCATTGTCTACTAGCTCAAAAATTATGTTTTAGATCTTAAGATGCTAATGTTCATCCTTGGACCAAGATCAAGGCCATGATACAAATCCATAGTGTGTCAAATATTTAATGGCATTGAAATTACACTTGTGTACTAAATAATCTCTTTACGAGGCTTGTGTGGTGATTTATCATATTTTTCATGGTCCATGAATCATAAAACCATATTTTGTTCCATAAGACATTTGTTTTTATCCTTGGTCCATGGACACTTCCATGAGAACCATCTCTACTACAAAATGTCTCATAATAATTCCTATGTGATCATGGTCAAGGACCTAAGTTTGTTCCTAGTGCATAAAATCTCCGAAGTAGAACATTTATCCCACATTGATGTTAAATATATACTCTAAAGGGAATGTGTATTAGTTCAAGGCTTTCTTTTTCATTGAAAGCCTTGGAAGGCTCATTTATGTCATAAGGCCCTTTATATCCTCGCTTGACCATTGTTAATATCCCCAACATCCATCCCTTATATGAAAAACCTCTTATTAGCATCCATTTTCCACTCAAAGATCAGAGTTCTATTTCAGAGGGCCGATGTGGTGCTTCAATGCCATGTTCATGGACTAGATCTATAAAACATTTATCTAGGACTTAAAGCATTTTATTTCCTCCCTTGACCATGGTCAGTGCCTCAAAGTGGTTTGAGGCATTGTTCGTGTCCCATAAGTACTATTATATCTATTCAAGAATTAACGTCCTTACTCTATGCCCATTTAATGATGAAGGCCTTATGATCCATACCCTCCATTAAAAAGGCCCATGTTGTAGTTTAAGCCTTAAGGTATGACACAATAGGGAAACAACCTTCATTCAGGGCCTAATTCCCTATACTTCACCTCTAACTATGGTCAAGGTGTATTGAATCCCATACTTAATGCACAAAATCTCCTAATGGTTCCCATCTCCCACTTGGAGGAAAATGATTCCCTATAGAGGATATGTTATGTGATTTGTAAAATTGTTCATGGCCATTGATCCTTAGAGACTTCATCTAATATCCAAGGGCCTTATTTCCCTCCGTGGACTATGTTCAATGCCTTAATACCTAATAGTAATGTATAAGACCTCATAACAATACCCATATTCCACTTGAAGGCTAATGATCACCTCGACAGGTCTTGTCTTGTGTTTTGAGGTCATGTTGATGTTCATGGCCCATGAGCTCTAAAGATCCATTTATAATGTAAGGCCCTTATTTCTACCCTTAACTATGTTCAAAGCCTTTAGACCCATCCCAACCACACAAAAGCTCTTAATGGTTCTCATATCCCACTTGTATGTCAAATATCCCCTTTATAGGGTCTATGTTTCTATTGGGGACCTTGATCATGGATTATTGACTAGAGAATAATAATTAGATACTAATTCCTTGGTTTTCTCCCTTGGCCATGTTTAAGTTCCCAATACACATCCAAACAACCTCCTAGCAATAATAATATCCCAAACAAAGTATAATGATCCCTTTTTAAAGGAAAATTTCATGGTTTATGCCTTTTTTCATGGCCCTTAGTATTCATAACCTCCCTTTAGGGTGGAATGAAATTAATTTCCTTCCTCAACCACACTTAAGGCCTTAATACCCACCCTCACTATGCCAAACTTCATAATAGAACCTATATTTCTTGGAGGCTAAAAATCACCTCCAAAGGGATTATGTTGTGATTTTTGGGTCCATGGTCTTGGTCATGTGAGATCGATTTATGGAATAAGGTGCTTTCTTTCCTCCTTGATCAACATTGAGATCCGAAGACCCATCTGTAGAGTCTAAAACGTCCCAATGGTGCTAATATAGAAATTAGAGTTCAATGCTATCATTAGAGGTCATTTGTGGTGGGTTGAGGCCTTGGTCATGACCCATAAACCCTATAATATTAATTTAGTGTGTAAATCCATTTCTTACCCTAACTATGATTATCGATTCCCAAACATCCATTCTTGATATCTCACATGGAGTTCAAATATCCTCTTTAGAGGCATATGTGGTGGTTTAAGGTATTGGTCATGATCCATAGCCTAATAAGCTTCATTTGAATTCTTAAAATCTTTGATTTCCTCCTGATACCATTATTAGGTCCTCAAGACCCATCCCTAGAGCAGGAAAACTCCTAATGGCACATATATCCCATTTAAAGGCCAAATCTCTGATTTAGATACCTAATTCAATGGTTCAAGGCCTTGTGCATAGTTCATGAGCCTTAAAATTTTCACTTAAGGCCTAATGGCCTTGTTTGATCACTTGACCATGATGAAGCTCTCAACATTCATACATGGTGCATAATGCATAAAATTAACCTTGAGAGAATTAAAAATATTTACCGAGAGAAAATTAAACCAACAAAAATCATAAAACATAAACATAAGTTTACCCTAGGAAAACCTCAACTTCAGGGAAAAACCCAGCTAATGCAATTCCATTAGTCCTTCACCAAAATTTTGGCTAGTTAGCCAAGTGAGCCTTAACCACTCACCTCCCTGGTACATTACATTGAAGTCTCTCAAGCCTTTTAAAGGAATCATTACATACAATTCCTTGGGTAGAAAACCATGGGAAACTAAAAATCCATGGGCCCAAAACCACTAATAATGACTCAATCAACTTTGACTTATTCCCCAAGTCAAGTTTACTTAACAAGCCCCCTTTAAACCTTAACTTGGGGTTTCCTTGACCAAATCTAGCCAAATTGACGAAGTGAGTTAGCCATTCTCACTCTAGCCCTCAACCCCCATAAAGTTTATCCCAAGGGTATTTGTTAACCCGACATGTCTCCTATGACCTAGGTCTAACACAAGACTTTACTGGAAATTTCCTAGGGGTATGCATGCCTTACTAGGACTTGCAACAATATGCCCATTTACATGCAATACTTTTGATTCTCTCTCTCTCTCTCTCTCTCTCTCTCTCTCTCTCTATATATATATATATATCAATGTTACTCTCCCTTATATGACCATCCTCTCATTTTTGCAAATTTGATGATCCTTTGTCTCACTACCATTCTCTTGCCTTGACATGCGTCACACCTCATGCTCTCTTCTCCAAAGTTGACTTCCATGGTAGCATCTTACCAATAAAACCATCAGTTAATTGAAGTATTCCATCGAACACTATACAACCAACGCCCATGGTTTCTCTCTATAGACCTACACATTGTTGACAATAATTTCCATCAATATTAGCTAATCCAAGCTCGACTAAATCTTTCACCTCACTGCATCATTATTTGATGCATTAATCTTGCAATTAATATCTCCACAACCTCATGGTATCTCTCACCTCACCACATCATTATTTGATGCTTTAATCTTGCAATTAATATCTCAAAAACCTCATAGTATTTTCATGCCTATTCTGTATAACTTGTCCTACATTTATTCCTTTTTATAGGATAAAAAATAAATGAAGAAAAACTAGCTATTTTACAAAATCTGTCCATTCTTAATTCAAATTTAGAATGCATTTAAGTTCTTTATATTCCCCCTCTATCGATGCTCATTATCACCAACTCCTCAAAATTCGACATTGTCATGAGAAACATCATCATCAAGTACTCAAAATTATTCATTCTCAAGTTCTCAAAATTCTTCATGGTCATGAGAAACATCTCTTGGGATTTTACCCACCCATTTTTATATGTATAAAAACTACCCTAAGTTCTTGAGCTTTGGACAAAAAGTTTAGGTCTACTATATCCATTTTTTACTTCACCAGCCTTATATAGAAAGTTTAGATCTGCCATATGTCTTTATATTATTAAGTTGTGGTCCTTTTATTATCATCAAAATTTAAAAGTCGATACTCTTTTACAAAAGAAAGCCACCACACCATCTTTATATAGAAAGTTTAGATCTTCTATATATCTTTATATTATTAAGTTGTGGTGCTTTTATTATGCCGTAAGGCATTCCCTTTGAAATCAACACCCCCAGCTGCTACCGTGTGCGATTATAGACCATCAATTATCTATATTAGACGATAGAAGCATCCTCTACGGTGAGATTAATAGCTAAAAACAGTTACTAACTCCCAGCAACTATACAGTGAAGATGGATACCTCCACGTGGTTACTAACTCCCAGCAATTGCGCGACTAAGATTGATACTCCACGCAGTTAACAACTCCCCAGCAATTGCGCGGCGAAGATCGATACCGTTACATGGAGGCTCCTTCTGCTCTGTATCCTGCAGAGCCCGTGGCCACCATTCCTTATTTCCACGTCGCTTACACATGCCATGACCTCCTCTGAGCGGTAATGAAACTGAAAGCAGTACCTCGTGAATCCCTTTGTCTAAATTCCTGTATAAATACCTCTCAATCCCTTGGCCTATTGCACCATTCACAAAGCAACATTGCCTCCATTCGTCCTCTATATCGTTACCCACTCCATTTGGGTTCTGTTAGACATTTCATAGGAGAAAAATGAGGAGTTGCCTGCTTTTAGTAGTTGGCATTCTAGGTTCTTGTTCCTCTTCTCCACTCTTTCTAAGTTTTAAGCAAATTTCCAAGGTTTCTGTATTTGATTTAAGCTGGATTTTAGTCTTCTAGTTTGATTTAAGCTGAATTGATGGTTGAAAACGGGGGCACTCCTTGTTGTTTTATGTAACAGGAAACGCGACATCCTTGTTACTGTATGGAGCGCTAATGTAAGATTTAGCACTTTTATTATGAGTATCTGCCTTGTAATTTCGGCAAGGAAGTGTATGCTGAATAATAGTTCGATGTTCTGAATGTTTTTTTGCAGGGTCACATTTAGGAGAGTGATAAGAAACAGATTGACAGAGAGTTTCTCAGGCTTCCCATATGCAATAGCTCTATGAAATTCTCTGCTTTACACCTGGTTCGCCTCTAATCAATCATGTTTTGGATAACATCTTGGTGTTGACCATCAATGGGGCGGAATCGTGCTGGAGTTTATATTCGGTTGCATCTTTCTGAAATACGCTATACCCACAACCAAGGCAGGTTTTAATGCCCCTAGTCTGTTATTATTTGTTTAGACTTTCTGCTATGGACTTTCAAAGTGGCTAAACCAATATTTGTATGTTTTTTGTTTTGTTAATCACACTTTTACACAGTAGGTCAGGATATATGTTTTTTAACAAATTTTTTTGATGGCTTTCTGCCATTTTTGGATAGATTTACATGGTCTATAGATTTATATACTTGAATACATGCTGGACATGTATTTGCAGAATGTGATTTCATTTCCTGATCACTGATTAGTAATTAGTTCTCTTTTGCTTTGATCCAGAACTGCTTTGCTAGGTGAATGAATCCATAAGGATAATATAAGTTTCAAAATATTAGCAGAATCTGTAATCTGTAATATTTTCGAAATATTAGTAGATTCTTTGTTGTGCAAAAAACAATGGTGAGAACAATGGTGGGTGTGACGTTGCTGTTTGCTTGCATCTCAACAGTTTCTCTGGTTTCTCTGTAGATTTTGCAAGTAATAGGATCGATTTATTCCATAATGCAGGATGGATAAGCTCGGGTAAGTCTACGAATCTTCTCAGGAATGTATAGGTTGGGAGGGTATTATCAGATTTACTAAATTTCGAGCTATTTCTATCCACTTCACACCATGAAGACCCGAAAGCATGAACTAGCTGGGCTTCCTGGAGAAAGTGGAAGGATACAGATGGAGCCTGAGAGTATTTTTTCTCGGGTCGAATTGGAGACAGGGAACCCATACCATTGCGAGATGCCTACAACCATTGCATAGAGATATCACGAATTCATGGCAAATTCTTGCTACAGCCAGCTATGGGATGGTCCAAACCCTCATATGGCACGAAATTTCTACGGGTTCATCTTCCTCCCGACAAATTTGTTAGCCTGGATGGTTCGGGATTATGGTAACAATGCATTAGCAAAGCTCGAGTGTAAGCATCAGAAGTTATGCTATTGTTTCTTTCACTTCAATTATGAATTTCGAATGAAATTTAGCTTTTGCAAATAAAGGATTGGGTATGTACTTTGATTTCACATCAGTTTAATGCTTTAATTCCGTCCATTACTAGCTTTTCGGACCATTAAACTCGAAACTAGAAATTTCAAATCCTCTAAATATACCTATTTGGTGTTACTATAAACCTAAATTGGGTTTTACATTTTTTTGGTTGGCCCCAACTCAATGTTAGAAAGAAGGATTTGAGCTATTGTATGAAGCTGCCACCATTATTATGTGAGACTCCGGTAGGCCTGAACCCCTTAAGGGACAGTTTTTATCACTATAGCTAGCTACCTCAAACCCTTCTCCATAAGATTTGAACCTGAGACCAGATGGGACTAAACTCCAAATAAACCAACTGATGTACAACTCATGGGTTTAAATTGGGTTTTCTAACTTGAATTCAAATTTCTCCCTGTGACCAAAATTGGGATCACAAACCTAGACCAAAATTGAGGATCACAAAGATACGAATGACCATGTAAGCAGCTATGGCGCAGTGTGCATGATTATGGTATGCTGAAAAATACGACTGATTTCAAAATCTTGAAAGTTAAAATAGAAACATTATTTTATGCACTACCAGTTCTCAACGAAATAAGAGACTTAGTTCAAACATTGAGACTCACTTTACAACCCTCTACCACTATGGAAAACAACAAACTGTAGACCCTATAGGCTGCTAATAAGATGCAACACCTGTTGACCTAAGGATACTGATGACCCTTCACTGCACTTCGGGACATTTCACATGATTTTACAACTTTTAACTTTACTTAAATTCTCATAAATTCGTGAATTTTTGAAATATTTCTTTAACTTATCTGCATCCATTTAGAATATTATTCTTTTGATATACATGTAATTACATTTGGCTTTGGAAAATGAACCTAATTTACATTGTATGTCGTTTTCTTCGTTATATATATATGAATTTGAGATCTTCGTTTTTACAGATTTGAAAGGCTTTCAAGGAGGTCATGACTGGTTAGGTACAGAAGGTGTGCTTCGAGTAAGCCTGAGCTGCTTTGTATCCAATTTTAAAATTTATATGCCTTACAAGTTGTTTGGCTTTTAAACACGTTGGATACCGGATTCTAATTTCTTGTCATGAGCTTTTTAAGTTTGAAGTGGCATCATGTCTTTCACAGAAGATAAATCCAGATCAGTATCAAGGTCTGAATTTTCATGCAGAACTAACCACCCATTGGTTAAAAACCATATTATTTCTGGGGGCTTTAACATGCAAGTGACCTTGGCAATTTTCAAATGCATGACCATGGCAACATAACTTACATAAAATCATATCCGCGTATCGATGCCATTTGACTATAAGTGGCACATGCGTCTCGGGCACTTCATGTGATGTCAAGCACGTTATTTTCCCCAACAGTATTGGACCATAGCGATAGGCCTCTGGAGTCTAAACCTTTTACCTTAACATCACCTCAGATATTTTATTTCGCTATGTTTCTTACAACAGTTGGAACTACGAAGTTGCATGAATGTCGTGACTCGTGGCATTCAGGATGGTGGCCCTTGAAGAGCCTTATGTGGATTGCTTTGATGGTGATCCCCTTTTCTATTCCATCTGCTTTTATTCAATTCTATGGTTAGTTTACTTGAAATGATTCTCAGCAATCTATTTCAATACTAGTTCTGGTTCAAATTACCAATTTTTACTCTGTTTCTGCTTAAATTAGATAGTTTTGATGACTTTGTGGCAAATTGCAAGTAGACATCAAAATTGTCCAAACATGGACTTCATAAAATGCGTATCATAAACTAACGTCTTTGTAACTATCGATGCAAGTGAAGTTGCTAGATTTGGTGCCGAGTATGCTTCTCTTCTTTCACGTTTTTCGGATACAATGTGCCTTTTAAGTACACAAACAATCTGATTGGATAAATTAACTTCTAGAGAATCAATTTTACATTTGCTGATTTGTAGAAAACAGTTGATGACAAATAAATTAACTTCTGGAGAATCAATTTTACATGTCCTGATTTGTAGAAAACAGTTGATGAAAAATCCAGGGGTGGGGGTTGGTGATATGTTCACACAATGTTTCACTAGTTCAGTGATATCTAATAGATCCCCCGTACAACAATCACCTACGTCATCAAAATGTCTTTTGCAATTTTAACCTAAATACTACGACTAGATAACCTTTGTCTTCCAAAAGAGAATATGTAGATGCTATGCTATTTGTCCATGGTAAATTCAAGATTACATTGGTTACATTTGGGTGATATAGTTTGATCAATCACTAAATGGATATTATGGTTTCTATCTTATAGGTTAAAATTAATTTCTTGTTAAGGAATACTAACTAGGGCCAAAATTTGTCTCTTTTTTTGGTAGGATATTTCTCATCATACAACTTTTCAGTGTGATCAATTTCATCACCTGGGGGAATGATTATATTGGGTATTGGCGAAAAATGTTGAATGATGGTACAACTCTTTCCCCTCATGTTCACCGTTTTTTTCTTTTAACTTCAAGGAAGATGGATATGTTAAAAAATTGAAGTTTGAATCCAAAATTTGTTTGGGAAATTTTTTTACCCTCAGTTTCATCCCGCTGAAGCCATCCCTAGATTGGACAAAAAATTCCTTTTACAGAGTGTAAAGAAAAGGAAAATTACTGGATGATGAACTGGTATTAATTATGTTAATGGGTAAAATAACCTATAAGGAAATTCAAGAACATAGAAATATTCGAGATGCAGATAAGGCATATGGTTATTAATACCTAAATTGAGATTCATATGGCCATTTATCATTTAGTTCCAATACGTAGATTTGGTTTAGAGTTTGCTTTCTTGGATCTTGTCAAAAATTAGGAGATAACAGAATCAAGAACATTTAGTAGGATTAGAAAAATAAAGCCATGTCTATCTACAGATATACACATATATTTGCCTCATGACCATATTAACGAATACGAGAAGCATCCTTAGAAAGTGAAGAAAATTTGAGTAATGCAGAAGATGGGTGTTTACTTTGTTACTTGAAATCCCAACTTAAAAATACAGAACTTGCCTTATCTGTTCCACAGCTCAACACAGCTCTATATATTGAATTGACCTGCCAATGTACTAAATCTGAATTTTATAACTCATGGAAACATCGATTATAATGCATCCAAAAACATATTCAAATTTCCACCTCCCCTGTTTAAAAGCTATAAATCTAAGAGTTTTTTGTACTTTAATTGAGATCCATTTTCTCCTTATCATCACATTTATTTTATCGCCCAGTTTTCGTATATGGCATAACACTGATGAACAAAGAAAATTTAATTTCACACAGTCGGATCCTAGTGATTACAATGTCAACGATGGCCTATGCTGCTTCCCTGGCTGGAATCATACTGATGTACATTTGGTATGCTCCAAAAGCATCATGTGTCCTGAACATATTTTTCATCACATGGACACTACTTATTTTCAAGTAATGACTAGCATCTCCCTACATTCAAAAGTAAGTTCCAATGACATAATTCACATGTAGTTATTAGTAAGTTGGTGATTCCGTATCACAAGTTCGTTTAGTTGAAGAGTTGTATTTGCTCCTCAGTGTAATTCTTAAACGATAAATTGCTAATATAGGAGAATTGTTTTGCTTTGCAAAATGCAGGTTAATGCAGGGCTTATGACATCAGGACTTATGGGGCTTTATGTTGTATTCCTTTGTTGGTCTGCTGTCAGGAGGTAACCAAAATATATAATAGTCTTTTTCTATTTATATTTTTATCAATGTCAAAACTTTCAGAGCCACTATAATTGAACTATTTTATATTGTATATTCTAAAATACTTATATCACCCATTGGACCACAGATACCACCATATGTTAACCACTCTAGCCTCTGGGTATGAGGAAGATTTTATATTACTAGGTAGTTCAGTTTCCATAGGCTAATTACTCTAAGTATGAAGCTTATATCACATGAAGTAGTTAAGTGGACCAGTTTGCTGCTTCTGTTTTCCATTCATATTGTCCCCTATGTTTACAGTGAACCAGTAATGGAGATATGTAATACAAGGCCACAGACAACAGGGAGAGGAGACTGGATGACAATTGTTGTAAGGTTTCAAGCCTCTATACCACTTGCTATTTTGTATCTCATGTTTCAGTATACATTCTTATTGGTATATGAATATATATAATGTGCATGAAATATGTGATAATTTGAACTATGCATTAATATCACGAATTCATTGAATGAACATAGTCGTGTACACTTTCATTCTCTCACTGACATCTAGATCTTCTGCTGTTTGACATCTGGCACAAATTTTCCTCTTTCCGCTTGACATCTGTTTCCCACATGCATAATTATTCTGGGTTTCTCATCAGCTTGGGTTAGTTATGGCTATAACCACCTTACCCCTGACCGCGTTCTCGCCTAATTTTCCTTTTGCGTGCCCGGAGGAGCTCTACTCACGACCGACGACATTGATGATTTGTGGCAGCAATTGCCTGCAAGTACTTGAATCATTCTAACATTAACCTGTTGCTCTGTTTTAGTTTTTTACTGCTTGAAAGAGAAAAACTCGTTGCTCTGTTTTCCTTATTTGTTGTTTGATAGTTTGTTTGTAAAGAATCTGCAGGTAATAACCGAGGGGGAGGGAATTAGGATGGTTCGTGTCCTTAGTTATTTCTATCACGTTCGGGAACCAGAATCATACGAAGAAGTCACATGGTTCAAAAATTGGTGTGATGAGGTTTTGGGAAACTGTCTGATAAAGTTGATTGACCCTAAACCATATCGTGTCAAGAAGTTACAACTTGTTGCAACTGAAGATCGTCATTTAGAAAGCATACTGAGGAGGGTAGAGTCACCAAACCTGACATGGCTACGCTAGAACAACTGTCCCTTCTCTTGCCTGCCTCCCTGGATTCCGATGAAGAATAAGGGTTTTAGAAGTGGTATGAACCAAATTGAAAAAACTGTGGCAAGCAAAATCTCAGGTTAGGGCTAAAGACAATTTTGTATTTAATCTCTTTTTTTACTTTGCCGCCCTAATTTATGGTAGATTGTTGCTGCAATTACTATACTAGCACAGGCTCTCGAATGAATTTGAAGGGTTTTGTAGATAAAGGCTAACATCTCTGTATTTTTCTTACTGTTGAAACATGAATATTGTGTGACAGGCACCTCTGAAGTTGCAGGAGCTACATGTTTATGCTCCTCTTTCAATGTTCCCAAAGTCCATTGGATGGATGAAGCACATCGAAAAGATTGTGGTGACTTGTATGTCAGATTTGATTCATCTCAAAACTTTACTATAGGAATTTGGAAGTGTTGCCTCGCCAAGTTGCACATCAACTGTCCCTGGAAATATTAATCTTGTCAAAGACAAATTTAAAAGAATTGCCTGTGGATATTGGAAACCTAAGCAGTTTGGAAGAATTTTCTTTGGGAAATGCTTTGTTGGAAATGCTGCCCTGTTCTCTTGGTCACCTGAGCAGCTTGAAGAAGTTGTGGGTTTGTGATTGCCCAGAATTGAAATCTTTGCCCTCATATGGCACAAAATTTCTACGGGTTCATCTTCCTCCCGACAAATTTGTTAGCCTAGATGGTTTGGGATTATGGTAACAATGCATTAGTAGAGCTCGAGCGTAAGTATCAAAAGTTCTGTTGTTGTTTCTTTCGCTTAAATTATGAATTCCGAATGAAATTTAGCTTTTGCAAATAAAGGATTGGGTGTGTACCTTGATTACACATTAGTTTAATGCTTTAATTCCGTCCATAACTAGATTTTCGGACCGTTAAACTCGAAAATAGAAATTTCAAATCCTCTAAATATACCTGTAAACCTAAATTGGGTTTTACATTTTTTTGGTTGGCCCAGCTCAATGTTAGAAAGAAGGATTTGAGCTATTGTATGAAACTGCCACCATTATTATGTGAGACTCCGGTAGGCCTGAACCCCTTAAGGGACAATTTTTATCACTATAGCTAGCTACCTCAAACCCTTCTCCATAAGATTTGAACCTGAGACCAGATGGGACTAAACTCCAAATAAACCCACTGATGTACAACTCATGGGTTTAAATTGGGTTTTCTAACTTGAATTCAATTTTCTCCTTGTGACCAAAATTGGGATCAGAAACCTAGACCAAAATTGAGGATCACAAAGATATGAATGACCATGTAAGCAGCTATGGCGCAGTGTGCATGATTATGGTATGCTAAAAAATATGACTGATTTCAAAATCTTGAAAGTTAAAATAGAAACATTATTTCATGCACTACCAGTTCTCAACGAAATAAGAGACTTAGTTCAAACCTTGAGACTCACTTTACAACCCTCTACCACTATGGAAAACAATAAACTGTAGACCCTATAGGCTGCTAATAAGATGGAAGACCTGCTGACCCAAGGATTTTGATGACCCTTCACTGCACTTCGGGACATTTCACATGATTTTACAACTTTTAACTTTACTTAAATTCTCATAAAATCGTGAATTTTTCAAATAGCTCTTTAACTTATTTGCATCCATTTAGATTATTATTCTTTTGATATACATGTAATTACATTTGGCTTTGGAAAATGAACCTAATTTACATTGTATGTCGTTTTCTTTGTTATATATATATATGAATTTGAGATCTTCGTTTTTACAGATTTGAAAGGCTGTCAAGGAGGTCATGACTGGTTAGGTACAGAAGTGTGCTTCAAGTGAGCCTGGGCTGCTTTGTATCCAATTTTAAAATTTATATGCCTTACAAGTTGTTTGGCTTTTAAACACGTTGGATACCGGATTCTAATTTCTTGTCCTGAGCTTTTTAAGTTTGAAGTGGCATCATGTCTTTCAGAGAAGGTAAATCTGGATCAGTATCAAGGTCTAAATTTTCATGC
>Ga0115851_100947_pt1 | contig 14631 bp, 10 predicted proteins | sample InSIn2gowninarea_FD_83865 | JGI IMG/M metagenome (GOLD analysis project Ga0115851, IMG submission 83865)
AAAAATGCAAAACAATAAAAATTCCATCACAAAAAAATTAAAATTAAGATAGAAAACAAGAAAATATGAATAAAATGACCACTTCAAAAACTATCAAATTTAGAAAATAATTATTTACATTTCATACACTAGAAAATTTAAAGTCAAAAAATAGGTCTTTTAAAAAAAGGGCGTGATGCAGAATACACACTTTTTAAAATCAGCATGAAAATCACTACCAGTCTAAAACGTAATGCACATGAAAAAAATTAAAGTGCCAAAAACTATGCTCTAAAAAAAACATGTGTATTCTGCATCACCCCTTTTCAAAATCAGGGCATTTTTTTGCTATCTCTACGAAACAGGTAACAGTATCAGTTCCCGTTTCAAATATTGTTACCTATTCACTAGACTTTTGTATCCTCCCATCTATGCCTAAGGCATTATCATCCTTCTGCACCAAAGGAATTGCCTTTGCTGCATTTTGATTTTCTTGAATAATAATTCCTTTGTATGGAGGAAAGGTAGATGGGGTCTCTATTCTACTACCATCTAAAGTAGTCCAAGCATTTTTATTAATTGAAGAAGAAGATGAACCAGTTAGCACAATTTCAGGAGAAAGATTTTTCTGCCACTCATAAAAAGAAATCCAAAAATTTGTAATTTACATATAATGTTTCCAATCTTCAGCTAGTCTTTTCTTCTCTTCAATAGAATGGCTCAGACCAAACTGTTCTACATCAGGATTAGTAAACAAGTCCCAATTCAACATAGCTTTCATCCATGTGGAGCTGATCTCGGATTTTAGGCAGTGAGACATAAGAGTAAAGAACTTATGCATTTCCATGATTGTAGGCTTCTTACAGTCATATGGAAGAGGACAAAATCTACAAGCAGGAATCAAACCTTTGGCTTGCTCGAGATAGCCTGAACCAAATGTCGGTTTAGTTGGCCTCATAATACTAAACATTTCTGCCAATCTGGGATCTTCTCCTTCAAGGGTAATAATTTCATGCATCATTAGGACATGGTCAGACTCTGGCTCATGCGGGAAAGGGATGTCTGAACATCTTGGGTTCAAGCATGGATTAACTGATGTGGAAGGATGAGTTGTTCCCATTCTGGGATGATGATTTTCATGTATGACAGATTCAACAAGTGTACACAGATTTACAACAGCTTTACATTCTAGAAATGTAACTCCTAAAGGATTTAAGTTAACTATTTGGGCAAACATAAAAAGAGAAATATGTTTGCAAGTAGTGGAACTAGAACAAGCAATATCAACAGTGGAAGGATCTCTGTAATATTTTGAACTTTTGCAGGCTCTTTCAATACATCTATAATCAATGGTAGATCTTCTAGGAAAAGACAAGGTAGTAGAAGACTGGTTTTCTTTGATATCAGCAAAGATTATTCTTTTTGAAGTAGGAGGCTTGGAATTAGCTACAACCCAGTGTTCAGGAAAGGTAAGGTCTTCCCATTTGATAGTTTGATGTTCTATTTTATGATTTTTAGAATTAGTAAGAACAACAACACTAGCTTTAGAATCACGGCTGCGTGTATGGCGTATTGCAGGCCATAAGGTGTTAGTATGCCCAAAACATCCTCTAGATTGTATGGAAATGTTATGTCTTTTTTAATGCTTGTCAAACCCTAAGGTTTGGATCTCTAATGGTAAGATCTAATCAATAGTCTTATTGAAGACATAAATTAAGAAATTAGGATAGCAGTCAAAATAGACTGAGCCATCTGACAGAGGGGCAACTATACCTCCCATTAGAGAATCGATATACTTGTTGTGGGTTAGATCACAGACTGTGGCCAACACAAAAGTATTTAACCCTTGATGATTCAAAGGGTTGATCCCAATTCTGATGCATCCTAAATGTAGATATTTTGTTTTTAATCTCTTAGCCTCAACTTGTAAAACTTTTGGATGAAATAGAGGGATAAATTGGATATTGTCAGAATTTTCTTGGATCTGACTTATAGACTCTTTAATACTAATTCTGGTGGTGGCTTTTAAATGAAATATAGATAAATCATCATAAATTTCAAAATCAGAGATGCTAGGTAATTGCCAGTGAATAGAGGGTTGTGGCTCTTCATATTCAAGTTCTGCTTGATTTAGGACTCAACTAGAACTTGATGCAAAAATGTCCCTAAGAGGGTTCTCTTCTGCAGATGACTCTTTGTCTTCTAATTCTCGGAAGGAAATTTACTTCCTTAATGAATCCATTTCTAATATGAGTGATGATTAGAATACCAACCTCTTGAACCAAAAGTTACTAGCTTCGACACCAATTTTAGAGTAGGGGCTTTTGTCACAAGCTTCCTTTGACTCTTGGCTGTGTTGTGTCTCTTCATCTGTCTTCAAAACTTGACTCCTGGTGAACCTGTGGAGAACTTAGTGTGAAACTACTCATATCTTTCACGCTCTGCAACCTCAACTCATGGCTAACTCACCTTACAATGGTCTAGCATCCCTTCGATCCTTTGTGGAACCCCTAATGAACTTCCAATGAAGTTTGAATGAAGATATTGAGATGTTTTACAAATTTGGGCAATGTTATGTGTTCAAATGATTTTAGTATTTATTTATTTTGTGATGTCATAGGGTAATCAAAATATAAAATAAATAATTATGTTAATTTTTAAAATGAATAAATATAACTTTATCTAATTTATTAAGTATGGGTATAAATAATATATAGTATAAAATTAAATACTACTAAATTTATACAATTATTTTTTATATTTGAGAAATTTGAATTTAAAATATATATATATATATATATGAATTTAATTATTAAAAATAAAAAAAAAAGTGTTCATTTGGATTATATGTTTAAATTATATTAAAAAAATAATTAATGTTTATGATAATTCACTAAAATAAAAATAAAAAAATTAACCATATAATTTATTATTATATTATTTTATTTTTAATTTTAATTTTAATTTTGTTTTTTCTTTTAACTTTATCTAATCATAGTAAAATTTAATCAATATTCATTATATATATATATATATATATATATATATAGATATATAATTATCATAATATTTATTCTCTCTAGATATAGATATTGCATTTGGTTTTTTGTTCAAATTCATATTATTTGGATTTCACAATTTTATTTTTTTTTGCAATTTGTATAGTTAGAAATTATATATTAAAATTTATTATTTTTTAAAAATAACTTAATTCATTTATATCCAATTTGATTGGTTGTTAAATTCAACACTTTATTGCAAATTTTCTAGAAACTAGTGTTATGTATTTATGACATGCTGTAGTCTAACCAAACTTCTTTTTTTTCGTGAAAATCATGGAAAATTCGGCAAAATTTTGATAAATTTTGTCACGGATTTTTGTAAATCCAAGTTATAGTTGTCAAACATCAAAATTTTAGGTGCCAAAGTGGTTTTGATGGCTTTGAATCCATTTCCACCTTCGAAAACATGATTTAAACACTGATTTTGCAAGATTTGTCGAATTATTTTTGCTCAGATTCCATCCACCTTTAACCTTCGAGAGGAATTTTTTAAACCTTTTGAGCATTTCCTCCGATAGAATTTTTCTTTATGGAATTAAGGAATTGTGCAACACCCTCAAGTTTGGTGTAATATTTGAGTTTGGGGTAATATTTATACTTGCTGTCACTATTTATTTTTTATTCTAGTTATGACAAACAGTTGGTTAAGCAAGGACTTGTTAACAATTGCTAATAATTGTTAAGATTATTGAGGAAAAGAGTGGAAATGGGTATTCATGAGTTAAATTTATAACTTTCGTACAGTTGAGGTAGTTATCTCTTTTCTTTCCTGAACCCTTGAGATAATAGAGATAAAAGGTCTTATGAGGGGAGAGTTTTTGGGTTAGCCACGAGAGTGAGGCAGAACCACATAAGAGTGAAGCAGAACCACCTAAGAAAGAAGGATGGAGTATTATGCTGCTAGAGAGTTGTCTTGAGTTGGTTGGAACCAGTTGAGAACTCCAATCATATTTTGGGATATCTGATGATTCCAAACTAGACAGGGTAGGTCTCAAGGTCTAAGGAAAAAATATAGCTTAGAAAGGCTTCTAGATATCAACTATACTAGAAGCAAAAAATTCTTCTCTTATTCCTTCATCCTTGCCCATAAATTCTTCCAATGAGCAACCAGAGAAAATACCAGCCGAGGAAATAAGTTTTTCTTGAAATCTTCTATTAACCTTCCTTCAACTGTACTATAACTTCGGCCTTTGCAACATAACTTATGCTACGGGGACTATATTCTCATGAACTGTGATCACCCAAGCCCAAGTGTGGTACCTCCATGAAGAACGCAGACATGTTGTTGCGGAAAAGTAAGATAACACATGCCATAAGGCGCAAGGACAGTATGGGCCAACTAGTGACTGATGTGATAGGTAATAAGGAGCATGAGACTAAAGGAAAAGGGGGAGTGGGGCCTAATGAAATGGAGAAGAGGAGGAGAGATAAGAATGAGGGATTTAGCAGGATGAGATGAAGATAGGTGGCAAAGGATAGGGAGTAGAGGAAAAAACGAGAAGAGGGGAGGGAGAGGAGGGGATGGGGAAGGGAAAACAAATAGAGAAAATGAGGCGAGGGGGGTGTAGTGAATGCTTGTGACCAACTAATATTGCAAAATCAAACCTTTTGATACTTTCTAACCTCTTGGATGAGCCAAGAATACCATCCTTAGACAAATAGTTAAAACTCATAGATAAAATTAGGGAATTCATACGATTTCCTAAACCTTGTTCACTATACTTTTTTCCACCTTCAACTTGCAAGCCAAATTTGCTTACTTATCTAATTCCTGGTTATTCCCTCTTAGGATATGAAAAATGACACAAACTCAATTAAGGGGATCATCCCTTGGAATCTCTTAATTATTTGATTAAGGTTCATGTTTTTTACTGATGAACTATGGTTCATATGCTTTATGATCAACATTGAGTCAACTAGGACCTCGATCATTCTAATGTCCTTTTTCTGTGCTAATGTTAGGCTAAATAAAAATCCATAAGCTTCAGCTTGATTTCTTTTCTTCCTACCCAGGCCCCAAGAATATTTGTCTTCAATGATTCCTTCAGGATTAATGAGAATTCCTCCCCCTCTTGCCACCCCAAGATTAACTTTTGATGCTCCATCAAGTTGAAGGGTCCATTGGTTTGAAGATCTTATCCATTTCACCAGCCCCTCAAAAGATAGTTGTAAAATCCACTGGGCACTAGAGGGGTTTCCTTTGGAAAAATCTTGAGAAGAAAGGGTGCCAACCCATGGCACCATCCAAGAAGATTCAATCGCATCCAGAGAAGAGTCTGATTTCAGTCTATGCAATTTCATAGACAATGAAAGGGCTAAAAATGTAGTTCGTCCAACAGGAGGAAAAGTATTTTTTAGTATAGATTTGTTCCTTGATAGCCACATTTTCCAACATACATACTTACAAAGAACAAATGAAATATCTTTGAACTTGATTTTGGCCTAAAGGGAGCCCAAATAGAAATTGGTCCAAGTGTTGAATAACATGAGGAGGTCAGATAGCCATGAAACTCTGTTGTATAGAGGGTTGAGTAGCACCATCTAATCTTCCTTAACCACCTAACACTGTAGAAAGAGATACGAAATAGACTCCTCTAAATATTCACATAACGAGCATCTTAAGGGGCCAATTTAATCCTACTTTTGGAGGTCCTCTATTGTGAGGATATTTTTATGCGGAAGCAACCAACAAAAACAATTAACCTTTGGGATAACATTAGATTTCCAAATTTTATTCCAAATGGAAAAATCACTAATCCAATATGGAGAAATCAGATGCAACAGTCTCAACATTAACATCGAACAAAGTTTTAAGGTTAACTTGACACCTCTAATTCATATTACTTCTTGTCACAACCCACCTCTAATTAAATGGTAATATTTTTTTAAAATTATATTGACACCATGGCTGAAAATTGTTTGAATTTTAAGGATTTTCATAGAGGTGATATTTTATCTTTGATGTCATCCTTGGAATTTTAAGGATTTTTAGAGACATGATATTTTATCTTTAATACCATACCTAAAAATTGTTGGAAATGTAAGAGTTTTGATATTTTATCTTTAAGTTCATGTCTATCCTTGGAATTTTAAGGTTTTTCAAAGTCATGATATTTTACCTTTAACGTCATCATTAAAAGATGTTGACAATTTACCCTGAAGAAAAAAGTCATTATTCCAATAGAAACACTTTTCATTTCTAGGGTTTTTTTCAATAAAAATTGGCCTTTACTTCCATTTTTAAAAAATGTCAAAAATTTACCTTCAAAAAAAATTGTTTTTCTAGCATTAACACTTTTCATTTTTAGGTTGTTTTTTCATGTTTTTTTAGGTTTCTTTTTTTAGAATTCTCATTTTGAGGTAATAGTTCTCATTTTATTGGTAATTTTGTTCCTTGTCAAGCATTTCCTTTAACTACAACTTCAATTCCACTAAATTTGGGTTGCTCATCCTATATGGTGCCTTTGATGTTGATGCTACCCCTAGTACCAACTCAGGAGAAAATTCCACTTCCTTGTGAGGTGACAATTCTGAAATCTCTATTGGGAATACATCTTAGTATTTTTTCAAAACCAGACACTTCTTCAAGACACCCGCATCCTCAACTTCCTTAACTTTGTCACTAGAAATATGTTATACAAACAATACACATCCTTTTATGTTACTATGCTTGACCTGCATAGATGTAACCATTCTCACTGATGTTGCCTTCTTCTTACCTTGCAATATTGTTTATTCTTCACCAGAAATCCAACATTGTAAATTTTTCAAGCCATCACCCTTGTTCTACTCCTCATATTGAAATCCAGGTTCTCTGTCAGATGCATTGAACATCTTGTGTGGTGTTGCATTCTCTTTGTTACCTATTTCCTGAGGTCTTGTTCGCTTCTTATCAAATTTTCCTTTATTATTATCACTATCGTTCCAATCTTGTTTAGTCTCAGACTTGTGCATTGATTTTCTGTAATAATGCTTCAACTTTTTGATGACTTCCTCGAACGATATAGGCTCATCAAAATCAGTAATGTCATTGAATGTTATCGAAAACCCACTAATAAATATTTGAATCTTAGCTTTCTCCTCATTAAGATAATACACATACCTCAACAACTCAAAGGACCTACTAGTATACTCCTCGTCGGTCATATATCCCATATTAAACTCATAAAACTCATTTTCCATGTCATCGTGGTATCTCTTAAATAGAAGCTTCTTCCTGAAAAGTCTTTCAAACTCACTCCAAGTCAACTCCTCTTCCTGAATACCTTTGGCATTCTTTACCACTTCCCACCAATTTTATTACTTTCCTTTAAGATTGAATGCAGATATTTTTGTCTTCACATTCTATGATTAATCATGTAATATAAAGAATTGATTCATCCCAAGAAATTAGTCTTCTACATCCTGTGACTTCTTCTTTTCTCTATCAAATGTAGGTGGTTTTTATTTCTTGAAATCATCTGACAAATATCCCATGTCACTCCTCTTGCAAGGATGATAGCGATGATGACCATGGTACATGTCTAAACTAGAACTAGAGTAAAGACCATGTCCATTGCCTCGTCTATCAGGTGTATCCAAGAACCCATCATCTCTAATGGTATCATATCTATTTGACTTGTGCCCACCATGACACTTGTTACCAGATTCTTCATTATCCTTGTCCTCCTATGCATGAATAATCCTAAGTGGTCCTTGTCTCTGCATGTTTGAAAAACTCTAAAGGATAACTGCATTAACCTAGGCTTCTTTCCCATATGCCCTAGAAAGTCTCTCTCGTGACTAAATTATTTTGTCATTGTTTGCTTTACAACTTTCTATCTCTTCCTTCAAAGTTCTTAAAGTGTCTGCTATGTGAGGGGACTACTCATCACCATGCTACTCATCTGATCTGTAAGGACAGTCATGTGAATTGTAATCCACCATTTTTATTGTCATTTTACTCTTCTTCGTATAAACATACTATGTCATATAAACCAAACATAATCATAATCAACATACCTTAGTGAAGTTCATGGGAGGTTATCTCATCTTCAAGATCAAACAATATTAACAAAATACATATATAAACATAATCATGGAAATATGCGAACATCATGTATGACAACACCAACTACATAATATGATAACCATCCCCATATAATGCATGCATAACGAATACATATACAACCAACATGCATTCGTGACAAACACATCCCAAAAACACTTCACCAGCTTCTACATGGAAACACAAATATAAAAATGACAACCACCATGCACACATAACAAAAACATATACGACCTACATGTATGCATGACAAACACATTCCGCCCATCCAAACTAAGGGTTGAACCATGCTTTGATACCACTTTGTAAGGCCCTCCTCCCACACTTACCTAAGCTTATCGTCCATGCGGGTAAATATGTGATGAAGACTTACTAGGTTATGACTCAACCTCCTAGGTATAATTAAGGAAGTTGAATCGATGTTCACTAAAACTAAACTAACCTTCCTCACGAGCTACAGGATGCTAGGGAAATAACCAACCACTCTAGATGCCCAACTGCTGAGTTAACTTACCTTTTCAATGGCCTGGGTTGTTAGCCTCTCTCATGATAAGGAAATAAAGTGGCTAATACCCTTTAGTCACTCCCCATAAGCCTACATCCCAATGAATGCAACCTTTTTCACCTAGTTTTGTGCCTATGGCAACGAGATCTAAGGCACCTTTTCAGGGATATGACTTTGATCTCTTCCCAAGACTTAATGAAACACTCACGAATGATAAATAACACATAAAAAAAGTCTTTAGCACAAAAATTCATTAATGAATTAACCTCACCCATCCTAGCCATGACAGACATTTCGTCAAACACATCATGAACATGTAATCTATAGGCCATAAATACACATATGAACATAGGGGCCTCATACTTATCTCAGATTCATCAACAATGTCATATTCCATGTCACAATAGCTAGAGTATCATCTATTAGGTCATACATTCATTATCCATTCATTTACTAATCAAAAAATGATGAGAGCCATAACTAGAATCTATCATAAAACCATGCTTATAACTAACATATAACTAGAATAATAACAATGATAACCAACCATCAAAGCCACATGATAACAAATACATTTACTCATTAAATACAAGGGAAAAGAACTTGTATTAAAAGATGAAGAATCCAACCAAGTCATGGACTTCCACGTACCACCTGACCATAGATTGGGGTGAACCAAATCTCTCTTTTAGCCAATCAACCTTGCACCATATTCAAAGAATGACTATGAGATAACATGAAATAAACCAATCAAAACAAAACTAGCGATTCTAGAGGCAAAATCAGCGCAAACCTCAACTACTGATTCAACCTGACGATCAGACATCACTAACAATGACCCAATCGACCTCTACCTAACTTGACCAGGGCTCCAAAGAATTTGCTCCAACCTGGATATAGGACTAGTAACTCAAACCACGACTATTGCAAGGCTCCACAGAGTTTTTCCAACCAAGGCTTGAAGCCTAATAACTCAAACCAACAAGGGTTCAAGTATGTTTTCCCAGCGAAGGCTTGTAGGACTAGTAACTTAACCCAAGTTTTTCCAGGTTTTCCAGAGAATTTTCCAAAAAAAGGCTCTAGGGACTAATAACTCAACCCATAACCATAAGGAACATGAGAACCAACTAGAAAAGAAAAGAAAAGGAAAACTCAACAAGGGCTTGAGTGCATTTTTCCAGCCAAGGCTTCTAGGACTAGTAACTCAGCCCAAGTTTTTCCAGAGTTTCCAGGGAATTTCCCCAAGAAAGGCTCTAAGGACTAATGACTCAACCCATAACCATAAGGAACATGAGAACCAATGAGAAAAAAAAGGGAAAACCCACAACACCATGCTATCTAGGAAATGGTAGGGCTATGAAAATCCACTGACAATTTAGGCAATCTTCCATGCCAATGATAGATCATAACCAAGAAACTTAGTACTTGCAAAGAAAAATTAATGTCGCCACTGATCCCGTTGTCCTCTTGTGCTTTCCTGCTCTTTATTTTCCTTCTTTCTCCAAATCCAAGGTATGGCAAAATGCTCCAAGAGTTCTCTAAGAAAACTCCAACTGTGTAAGAGTATGAGAGAGAGAGGATGATATAATAGAGAGTTCCAAGCTAAAACTGACAAAAGGTTCCACTGAAAAAATTTGTGATCTGATCCTTAGAATTCGTTTTTATCATTCAGGCCTCTATTTTCTTCATTTTTTCTATTTTCCTTCAATTTTCCTCACATGGAATCTATGACCTTTCACCTTCCTTTTCCCCTATTTTCATTATTTTCATAAATAAAATACCAATTAATGCCCCTTTTCCTTTGCTAGTTTCCATAGCCATTTATTAATCACAAGTGATCCCCATCACTATATTTTTTCCCAACATTTAGTTTGGAATACATGTCCCATGACTTGGTCTTAATTTTCCTTTATTAACTTTGTTACATGGATTTTTACCAGGGCTATTCCACTATTTCTCTCACTTCCTCTTTTCTTTGCACTCTCTCTCCTTTTCAAGACCATAATTTCTAAGTTCCCATGTTTGATGTGAATTCTTGTGTCATTTCCATGCTCTATTATATGTCTATGAACTAAAGTTTGTTATTATTTTTCTATGCATGCAAATTTCCAATTTGTAATGTTTCTTTTTTTCGGGGGTGATAACAAGACCTCGATCATGTTACAGGCTTGATGGAACAACTAATTAACCATGTAAGTGTATCGATCAAGGGTTCCTTAGATCCTCGGTTGAGCTATTTGAATTATATATTTATAGCACAAGATCCTTTAAAAAACATATGTAACACTTTTTCTATAGATTCCTATATAACACAATTTTGTATCGTGATGGACTTAAGGTTGAATTTTTCCTTAAGTGGCAGAGTTTATCATGTTGGATATTTGAAGGAATCCTCTTTCCAATGGCATATGAGTTTGACATTTTCGAATTCATATGATATGTTTCATCTAATTTCTTTTAAGCATAATTCCTGATTTTTTTTGGACAATTTAAAATGGGTTGAATAAGAAATCAATAACATAAAATATATAAAATAAAAATTTGCACAAAAGACTAGTATTTTCATTTATGAGTCCTCTTCAAAAGGGTACTCTTGATTTTTTAATTTGTTTAAATAGTAGAAAAAATATTTTTTGAACATAGGGGTCTAAAAAATGTAATTGAGATATTAATTCTCCAACTTTGAAATGTAATAGAAAATATATTTTTGTATAGAAAAATAAAGTTTTAATATGCATACCCTAGTCCTTTCCTTGTATATCATTCTCACATATATATAGTTTTTAAATACACATTTTCTACTAAGTTATGTTAGGTGAACACACATATACCTCTTAAGATGTGCGAAAAATTGCAACGACAAGCATTTCATATAATGTAAAATTGAAAGATAAAAATCATCTTTTTACTTCAAATCAAAATTCAAAATTCTTATATGAATTTTGAGGGCTTCAATTTGATAAAAGTGTAAAATTTTAAAATTTCATTGCCACATTTGGCTGAAAAGTGTAACCCACCCTTACTTATTCACCCTTATTCAAATATTTATCCAGGAATACATGTTAATCCCATAATTACATTTCTTTTAAAATAGAGTCTTACTTTTGAAATCTATATAGATTTAGAGTTTCTCTTCTTATAATCTATGTTAACCTCTCATTTACAGATTCCTCTTTTCTGGAGAATATCACTTTTCATTAGGAGAAATAGCTCATGTAATACCTCCTTGTTGATTAATCTGGTTCAAAACTTGTTAATTCACCTGGTATAATATTTTTATTGGTTATGTTTTACCCCGCTATAACCTCTTAAATTATTTTACATTAAACCTTATCAATATGCTTGAAACTTTTTTGACAGTGCAACTTAGGCCTCTGTTATTAAAATCTTAATCATAAGTCCCCTTTAACCTTGGTTCATTTTTTATCATGAAGATATTTGACCAAGTTGATGTCCACTACACGAATTTAGTAGAGTCCCACACTGAAAATCCCTCTAAGTATATTCAAATTTTGGGTATTCATTTTAAAATACATTGATAATCAAGATATCAAATAAATTTGTAGCGTGATTTATAATAATTTCTCACTCATTTAGGATAGTTTCTCACTACAAACCGCCATTCTAGAGTATCCTTTTTTCTACCTCACATGATATTTCCTTCTTTATATACAAGATTAACATGTTACCATTTCTTGTTCTCGTTATTTCAATGGAAACAATGGATGTTGCTATTTCTGACAACTGCAACAATTTACTACGTATATTTATTTTAGGCTTAGTTAATGCTGGACTAGTACCATGCCATGATGATAATATTGTTCACATCCTTATGGTCATTAAACTGTATATTCTTTCCACCTCATAATATTTTATTAACTACTCTGATTGGAGATATTGAATGATTGAAATAAAAATTTATATATTTCAAATTTGGTATTGACGTTTCAACTATTACAATCAATCATCATATGTATGGATTGTTATTTTAATTACGCTCACTTTTGTGTTGGAGTTCCTACTCCAATGTTGTGTGCATATTATATACATTCATTCCTATGTTATGGAATAAAATTTAATTTCAACATGTCATCACACTTAACCTTTCCAAAATGTATACTCAAATATTCTCTCAGCACTACTTAATGTTAACTATTTTATGCTTACTTGATTTTCCATTACTCCATTCTATTTCACGATATTATTTGATATTTAGAATATTACACAGGTGTAGTTTTAGTTTCATGTGTGTGTGTGTGTGTGTGTGTGTGTGTGTGTGTGTGACTACTTATTAGGCACATAAATTTCCTCATGTAATTGGGTACTATTATGTCTTTTCCATACTAACCACTAGGTTTGCCAGATCCTCTACACACTTGTACATTTGTAACCAATTTAGATCTCTTACTCCTATAATAGGTTTCATGAAATTTCACCTATTTACACAAGTATCTTCTACTTAAATCCTTAACAACCTTTCATGTATTTTTAGTTTGTCTATGTTCTTTCTTTTCTCTATTTAATTTATTGTTACAAGTAATCATACATAGGAGACATGCACTGCTTCTACCTATATACCTAGTGTATCTTCACATACTCTATAGTATATTAATCATCATGTGCTGTCTTTGACTATGTTGTTGTATGTTATTCCATAATCAAAATTAGCAATAGTTAGCAAATTTTGGGTTTCAGTAGGCTTCACACTTGCATTTTTTTCACAAATTTTCAATTAATTACTTCTCTACAAACAACTACTTAACACATATGTAAATGCATGCATTCCAATATAAGTATATCTTTTTTCTATGTAGTAAATCAATGATGATGTTTTATCTGAATCTTCCTTACTTATGGTTTACTATTCCAATTTTTAACATTAGCATCTGCAATTATTTTCTATAAGGAGTATTTACTTTACAAGCCTATTTCCCTTTACTTAAGGTACAACCTACTCCTACTAACCCACTTGGTTGGTTTTACTTTAACTGCTTCACCATACTTAATTATTGGATGCGCTAGGCACTTTAAACTTGATTGTTTGCCTACCAATTGAAAGAAACTTTATGTTCCATGCTACCCACACTCTTGCCAAGAACATTGTTATTTCCATTTCCTCAACCTACCTTTCTTTAATGGAAGTGCCTACTACCGCCTATTTTTTCCACTCTTGCATATACTAGATCACAGGCTTGAACTTTGATATTTAAAAAGAAGGAAGGATTTTTTTGGCACCTTGAACTTAACTATTTACCCTTTAGATGCCTTCTTAACAGAGACTGTATGTTTTATGTATGTAAGAGAACTCACACTCTTCCGTTGACCTCAATGAGAGCGTAACACATGACAACGAGATAATCTTGTATGGAACGAGGGGAAGGATGGGCTTACTTTATGACCTCCTCTACCTATGTAACTAGAGGTATGCGGTTTCACTTTTCATCCAAATCATTAGTGATAGTTTCCTGCTTTGCACTTGCCTTCAAAAAATTCTCCTTGTTGTCTAATACTAGCCAACTCTTACTTTATGTCTTTAACTATTTCTAGAAACTAGGTTGTTGGAGATGAATTTTCCCCTCCCAACTCAAAGCCAAATCTATTCTCCTTCACCAATAATACGACAGAAGGTTTTTCCATCACTGTACCCTTCTTTTCTTCTTTCAAAGTACCATCATGATAACAATATTTGAATTATTTTTTTGAGAAACTCAAAAATTAATGCATAAAATTTTAAGCTATGGTTTTTCCCTTAAGGCCTCAAAATTTAAACCTACAATGTTTACAACACATGTAACATACCTCTCATATGCCTATCTTTTTTTAATTGCTATAAATAACAATTGAGATACCATATTTGAATGTTGTACATTTTCACCTAATTTTCAAAGAAAATTTATAGTAAGGTTCTATAAATAATGGCTCCCTTAACTCTCCTCCTCTTCTCCATTTCATTAGGCCCCACTCCCCCTTTTCCTTTAGTCTCATGCTCCTTATTACCTATCACATCAGTCACTAGTTGGCCCATACTGTCCTTGCGC
>Ga0115851_100700_pt2 | contig 14623 bp, 14 predicted proteins | sample InSIn2gowninarea_FD_83865 | JGI IMG/M metagenome (GOLD analysis project Ga0115851, IMG submission 83865)
TGACCAAAGTATTATGGTCCGTACAAGGTGTTGCAAAAGATTGGTACTATGGCATACAAATTGGATCTTCTTGTAGCTTCTCGAGTACACCTAGTTTTCCATGTTTCACGTTTAAAGAAGGTTATAGGAAACATGCTCCCAGTTCAAACAATATTGCCAGAACATGATGAGGAAGGAAAAAGTATATTGGATTTGGAAGCAGTTATAGAAACAAGAACTCAACAGCTACGAAATCGATCAATTTTGGAGTATCTCATCAAGTGGAAGAACTTATCCACTGAAGATTCCACATGGAAGGATGAGAATTTTATACAAAAGCATCCAGAACTACTCAAGCATTGAGGACAAAACTTTTTTGAAGGAGAGGGGAATGTTGGGTCCCTATAATACTAGTGATTCCCCCATTACTATAGTATTTGTATCCCTTATTAATATTGTTGCGCCCCTGTTGTCCCCATATTGTTATCACTGTGCCCCATAGAATCCCTCTATTGTTATTTTTGTGCCTTTATATTATTATTGTTAGGTTGGCTTGGTTATATTGTGACCCCTTAGACTCCTATATATAGAAAGGAGGTTTTTTCATTTGAATCATCGAAGAATTATTCATTTGTATAAGATAAAGGAGGTTTCCCCCTCGAAGAGGTTGAATTCTGAGGCATTGATCTATCTTTTCTATCTTTTTGTGAGCTAGTTTCATAACATTGGGCTATTGACATGAATGGGGTCATCAATTTGAAGAAGAAAATAATGTCATTTGAAAGGAAATCGCTCCGTGTTGTGGTACCATTGCACCTTGTATAAGGATCACGCTATATTGTACCAATCCACGACTATGAGGAAAATGATGATGATTTAGATCAAATCTATACAAAAACAGTGCGAGACCAGGGCTGGGTTAATCCGAGAGCTGATGAACGAATTTCATGGGACTATGAAAGCTCCTATACCACAGATTCAGATGAAGAGTTGGAGCATTGGTAGAATAGGTTGCACGAAGTATCTATGCTATGCTACAATATGCTGACTAAGTCACTGCGTTGTGTGTCCTCGGAGCTAAGAAATTTACCTTATATGATGGTTTAACTAATGTAGATAAGTTTTTGGATTCCTTTGAAAGAGAAGTACCTGAGGACCATTGCTTTCAAGCACTTGATTTAGCACTACGCGGTACACCCGCATGGTGGTGGGGTACGCATAAAGACAACTTTGATGAATGGCACGAGTATAGGAGAATGATGAGATTGCAATTTGGCAACCAAAAAGTTTAGCTAACTAAGAAATATGATGGGAGGAATAATCTGTGCAATCATTTAACAAAATGGACTAATATTTATGTAACGAACCCACAGTCAAAGTGGGTGCATTTCTTCTGTCACACTTGGGATATAATCCCTATGAATTGGTAACTAGAAATGGAGCTTCATCGTGGCACCGCAGAATGGGATATCTTAAGGGAAGGATTTTTTATGACCCTTCATCTTTGAGGATGGGTTCAAAAGCATCAATGAGTCACTGTAGGAGGTTAAGGCATCGATATTCAGAATACCACAGGATCCTTTGGAATTGGCTCAACTAGATTGGAGCACCCAGCTATGCCATGTGCTAGAATGATATAGTGTGATTGCAAAAGGGGAGGATGAGGATCCAAGGAAAATTAACATCCCAGAAGCAGTAGGCCACGACAAGGTTGAGGGACCGCAGATAGAGAATCCAAACATCGCCACACCATTAAAAGCAAGGCAAGTAAACATTAGTATTGAAGTAGAACTAAATTTTGTGAAGATTTGGGATTGATGGGAAGAAGCCACATTAGATAAAGTTGCTGAGCTTCCCTACGAATATCAAGATTTGTTTCCTACAAAATTTTCAAACCTGAAAGATATCATAGGAGACTTGGGTGTGATGAAAATTACCTTGAAAATGGATGCAAAGCCAATTAAGATAAGACCATATCATCTTAATTCAAAATATAAAGAAAAAGTCCACTTATAGTTGGATAAGATGCTTGAAGCAGGTATTATTGAACCATTGGATGAATCTGATTGGGTGAGCCCAATGGTACTCCAAGAAAAGAAAAGAAAAAAGGACAGATATGGATTTTTGTAGATCTTAGGTAGCTTAGTGATGCCTATGTTCATGATGTTGATCTATAGATGATCTGAGGTTGTCATTCATGTCAACCCAGGTAGCACCAAGGGCTACCCTAATATTGCAAGGGAATTTTGACTTGTCAACTTACTCTATTTTGAGTCAAGGATCTTCTAGATAGATTCTAGTAGTCGAGATGTTTCTGTTGATATATGGCCCGCCAAGTAATTCTTCACGGTTTGAGAGATAATCATGTTTAAAGTTAGTAACCCCAGTTAGTGGGCTAAAACCCTATGGGGTTGTGGCATGGCACTCATAATTGGTTTTGGTCATTGAGTAGACATTAATTAATAATTTCGTATGCTTCTAAAATCCCTCCAACATTCTCTATAGAAGCCCCTCTCAACTCTATAAAAAGAAATCTCATATATACTCCAAATGGAGTGATCGTGGCATTTTCACTATAACTTCATTTCTATGAAGTCTTAGATTACGAAATGAAAAATAATTTGATTCACAATCCTGATGAACGTCGTGACTGAATTTCAGATATTGGTTCAATATATTTTCAGAGATATGATCTGTGGAAGTTATGGTTTTTGTAGGCTCCCGAATTTCATCTCAAAGAATTGACCTTGGTAAAATCATCATAACTCTCTCTCTGAGAAGAGGATTGGAAATATATAACAAGTGGAAAATAGTACATGTAGTGTAGTTTTCTGTATATCAATTTTAGAGCCGAAGGAGTAAATAGTGACACGTGGCACGCCGTACAAGTTCACTCTACTGAACTAGTCCATAATTAGGTCATTATGAGAGATTGGACATAACTTTGTCTTGAAGAGTCAAAATTGGGTTAGACCTATGGCATTGGAAAGAAGACTTAGAGGGATACTATAGGACTGCATATAAAATATTGGGGATCTAAAATCATAGAGATAAATTAGATTAAATATCATGCTCCTAGAAGGTGAGAAAAACTAGATCAAGTGTTGTTAAGGGGTGCAAAGGACCAGACTTTCTAGGGCAGCAAAGAGCAAGGTGCAGCAAAATGATTCAGCAAAGGTAAGCTACATGTAAGTATCTTTTGTATATGCATTTTCATCTGTTAATTGCATTAGGTTCTTTGTATTCTAATTTTTTGTTTTTGTTTAGCACTAACATATGCTCTACAGGATGAGGTAAGTTTTGCTATTATCATGTCATGGGTATTTCCTTGAAGACCATTTGCAGATATTATATATTTATCAAGAGAAGACTCAATGCACAATCTAATGTTATGAATAATGAGAAAGGGTAGCATGAAAAGAGCAGCAATCAAGGTGTAGAACAGCAGCAAGAAGTTCACCACATGAAGTCTTCAAGTGGGTAGCACTGCATACAGACATTGTAAAAGTATCAATGTACAGATTCATTGTAAAAGAATCTTTGTAAAATTGTACAAGTGTCTATCTACTAATAGTTGAAGAGGAAGTGTCGGGAGGTCTAGGATCATCATTAGGTGGTTGTTTCATAGTTGGGGTTATGGTCTAGTGTGTCTTGTTATTCTACATCATTCTATATCATTGTAAAGTGGACCAATTTCCCTGGTACGGGAGTCCATTCTTCTTTTACTCTTCTATAGGGTGGTAGGGTGGTGTTAGGGTGAGTTGTAGTTCATTGGGTGTTGGGGCATATGTTGAGTTGAATACTGAAGAATCTTAGGCATTGGAGTGTCCATCTAGTGGGAGCTGGAGAAGAATGTTTTTTAAGAATTCTAGGAATTTGTTCCTGGATTTTAGGCATCTGTGGTTCATTTATTTTGAACTTAGTCTCGGAGTATCCACAATAGAAACCATATTTCTATCAACGTTTCAAATCCCAATAGGGATCCATCATCAGGACCAATCTGAATTATGATAGAAGAAGAGATTTGTGAAAGGATAAATAGTTAAAGAAATATTTGTTTAACTATTTATCCTTTCACAAAGCTTTTCTTCTATCATCATTCAGATTGGTCCTGATGATGGATCCCTGTTGGGATTTAAAACATTGATAGAAATATGGTTTCTACTATGGATACTTTGAGGCTAACCTCAATAGGAATTTGTTGATTTCATTTCAGTTGGGGCTGAAGATTAAAGAATTTATTAGAAAATAATTCAGTGGTTTTTGACTCGGATGGGGTTTTCCACCTAAAATCTTTATGCCTCCTTGGTTCTCTTATTTACTATTATTACTGCATAAATGTTAACAATAATTGAAAATTAACTAATGATCTTAAAATATTTAAAAGTGCTAATTGCTAAGGAATACTAATTCACCCCCCGTTATTATTTTCCAACAATTGGTATCAGAGCTTGGTTCCTTCAGTAATAGCTTAACCACTAGAAGTCAGTTTTCAGATCATAGAGATGGGAAAGCCAAAGAAGCCAGTTACAAGGATTTCAAAGGAAGGTACAGGTACAACAAAATATCAATAAAGTGAGTATTGTGTACCAACCCCTGATTTCGATGCAAATAATTAGTGGATATGGGAATCTAGGATGGAAGTATCTTTACAAGCACATTGAGTATGGGAATCAATTGTTTTTAGAGACACATCTATCGACAAAGCTAAAAGGTAAAATTCAAAGGACATGAATGTAATTTTGAATGTTTTGCCAAATTTTGTGAAAACAAAAGTTAGTCAATGTTCAATAGCTAAAGCTCTTTAGGAAAAGATTCATAATCTCTATTCAATAAAGAAATCAGGTCAAGGTGTTATTGAAAACTCGAATATTTATAGGTATGATGAAGAAGAGTTGACCATAGAAGAATTTTATAAGGAGCCAATCAAGCTTATAAAAGAGCTCAAGGCTGAGAAGATCTATTCCAATACTCTTGAAGAACAAGTTCAAGGTCTCAAAATTGACGTTGAAGAACACAAATGTATTGAAGAGTCACTTCAATAGAAGTTGGAAGAAATCTATAATACAGCTACATGAGACCTCAAGAGAGAAGTCCAATAGAAGCAACAAGAACTTGACACAACATTTGTAGAGATTAGCAAGATCACACAATAGATGCAGGAAGGATAAATTGAAAGGGAGGAATCTGGTCAAAGATACATATCTACCGTTGATCAAAATCAAATGGAATTAGAAACATATTCAATAGAAATAAGTAGGCTAAGTATTGAAAATGAGAAGCATGAGGAACAGATACAGATTCTCAATAGAGAATTAGAGAAGACCACTCCTCTCAAGCTACAGGTTGAAGAGGCAAAAAAAAGAAGGAAGATATTGAAAAGATGGTTTCAAGAAGATCTTTCTCAACAGCCAGAAGAACTTGATGCAAATCGTGATGAAATCAACAAACTCAAGGGATTGCAAAAATAATACTTACAAGATAAGACAGATGAAGAAGTGAAAATGAAGGCAATTAAAGATGGTAAAGCTCTAGTTGATGAAGGTAGAAGCTCCACAGCTTCACATGATGATTCTAAGAAGGAATTTGATCAAATTGAAAATCCAAAGAAGAATTTTGCAACTCCAAAGAACAAGACCAAAGCAATCAAGAACAAAGGACCACAAGAAACTACAACACTGCATCTAAAGAAGAATGAAAAATCTTCTAGGTATGTTTGTTTAGTTAATGGTTATTTCTTTTTATGTGCTAACTAGGGACATATGGCTAGGGATTGTGAAGTTTTTGACAAGTACAATCATTATCTACAAAACCCTAGAAGCAAGTTTGCAGGATCATAAGACAGGTTCCATGATGATTTTGTTAGAAGAGAATATGTGTTAGATCGGCCAAATATCGAATGTTTCAAATGCCATAACTATGGCCATACCGCTCATGGTTGCAGATATCAGATGGAATTTCCTATGGACAACATTGAATGCTTCAAGTGTCATATCTATGGGCACATGGCTCGAGATTGAAAGAATAAGAAGGTCTGGAAAAGGAAACAGGTGCAGGAAGACAAAGCAGATAACAAGGTTTCAGAAGTTATGCTTTCAAGATTTGTAAAAGAAAAAGGTCATGAGGAATTAGTAGTTGCTTCAGATAATTACTCAAGTTAATATGGCCCATTAGGTGACCCAACATTTTGAACAATCTGGCTTGTTGACTCTTTAATGTTTGTACAAGAGGAGTCTATGCAACAGTATATGGCACAAGTCTATAATTGACATGAAGGTAGTTTGAATAAGATGGTAGTTTCATTAAAGGTTCAAGGGCAACAAAATAGTTTAAGGATTACAGATTACCAAGAACAAGACAATATTAATCTGCAAAGGATATGCACAAGTGGAAGGAATTTTTTCGACGAAACATTTGCACTAGTTTCCAAAATGGAAGCCATCTAGATGTTTCTCACCTATGCATGTTCAAGAAAAATAAAAGTCTACCAAGTGGATGTTAAGTCAACATTTTTGAATGGAGAATTAGAAGAAGAAGTTTACATCAAACAACTTAAAGATTTTATACTATCAGAAAAATAAAACTATGTTCGCAGGTTAAATAAGGCTCTGTATGGTCTCAAGCAGACTCCCAGAGCATGGTATGCTCATCTTGATGGATATCTATGTCAACAAGGGTTCAAGAAAGGTACTGTTGATAGCAATATTTATGTACAAATAGATAGAGATAATTTAACAATCGTTGAGGCATATTTGGATGATATAATCTTTGGTAGCAATGATGATTGACTAAATAAGAACTTTGCTACAAAGATGCAAAGTGATTTCGAGATGCATTTACTTAGTGAGTTGACATACTTCTTAAAGCTTCAAATATCTTAGCAAGAGAAATGAATATTTAGATGTCAAGCCAAGTACATCAAGGAAATGCTCAAGAAATTCAAATTGGAAGATTGAAAACCTGTCCTTACTCTGATGGTAACAAGTTGAAAATTGAGCATAGACGACGCATCTAAGGATGTGGATCAGAGGTTGCACATATCTATGATTGGTAGCATTCCATATGTAACAACCTCTCAGCCAGATGTTATGCAATAAGTTGGACAAGTAGCAAGATTCCAAGCATCACCAAAAGAATCACATATTATTACTGTCAAAAGAATTCTTCGATATCTAAAGGGCACAATGGAATATGGCTTGTGGTATCCCATGGGCAACAATCTCATTATTCAAGCCTTTACAGATGCAGATTGGGCATGAACCATTGATGATCATAAGAGTGCTAGTGGAGCAACATTCTATCTAGGTGGTTGTCTCATACTATGGTTGAGCAAAAAGAAAACCTCAATCCTGTTATCTACAGTGGAAGCAGAATACATTGCAGTGGCATCTTGTTGTACTCAAATTTGTTGGATGAAATAAACTTTGCAATATATTCAAGTACAATTTAGTGAGCCTATTCCCATCTTCTATGATAACACCAATTCCATCAACATCTCCAACAATCCTGTCATGCATTCAAAAACAAAACACATTCCGATAAAATATCATTATGTTAGAGAACAAGTTTCTCAAAAGAATATCAAACTTGAATATGTTGGTACAAAAGAAAAAATTGATGATATCTTCACTAAACCTTTACCACATGAAGCATTTGAATATCTTTGCCAGAAGCTTGGGATTCTCCCAAGTTCTCATCAGATTTTCGTTATTCAGAAAATAAAGGGGGAGTGGATGTGTGTATAGGTCCTATTAGTGTCGGTATCTTCATCCCTCTATTAGAGATCAAATCCTCTTGTTGCATTTCATATTAGGTGTCCTGCCCAGTCAACTGCATTCCATTAGGAGCATGGATCATCTGACAACAGTGGCTTGTTCTACAGTTTCCCTCATGTTCTTTACTTGCTGGCTCATTTTTACTCATCAAGATCATTTACAATCACTTTTTGTCTTCAAAATTTGCAAAAGTCTTTTCTAGAGTTTCATTGTCATTAGGTCTAGGGTTTCTTTAGGGTTTCATCAAAAAAGGTTTCAAAATGTCTAATAACATTCAACAAGCACATGAGGAGGTTCCAGTATCAATAGATTTTATAATCAAGGGCTCAGAGATGTATTTTTCCTCAAAACTTTGTTTTGAGGAGAAACAGAGTATTCTAGGTTTTTGTTGTATAAATTCATGTAATTTCAGTTCTCTTGTATGTAAATCACTTCAATGGCAACCCTGGTCACCTTGCCAAGCTTCAGATGCTCCATCCCCTACAAGGCAAACAAAAAATCAAGTCATTCAGTTCATCAAAAGCACAAATAAAGTAAACTGCCCAAAAAATAGAGTTAAAAAAGTAAGTCACATTGCAAACATTATAAAAGTGGGTTTTATGAAGGAAAAGTCGAAAGCTCTTGTATGTAAATCATCTTTACAATTCAAAAGCTCATTGGCACTCAAAGAAGAAAGATAGAGCAAAGTGGAGGTCATGTTGGAGAAAGGAAGCAAAATCGCAGCAAAGAGTTCTAGTTTTGGAGGCGTAGTGCATTGGGTGAGAGGTGCGGTGCATACAAGTGGTGTGGCACATTGGGCTGCCCTCCATAGTGTTAAATTTATATTGGCGTGGTGCATTGGGTTTGAGGCATGGCGCATAGAGCTGCCAAGCCCGATTTGCTTAAAAATTCCCTCAAATTTCCAAAATCACTCAAGTCTTCTAGTTTGCAAGTAAGTTAAGCCCTCTTCCTTGCTAGTGAAGGAGTTTTTCATACAATTTATGGTGGTTATGTAAAAGAAAAATCAAACCCTACTTCCTTGCCATTTCTAAGAAACTATTGCTTAGGGTTTGCATTGGTTATTTTGGATGCCAAGTTCATTCTACCACTCCCTCACTTTTCACTCCATTTATTTTCCCAGCTTCTCCCCCATTCCCTAACTCCCATATTCTCAAAACTCATTTACCCCTATCCCCAAATCCCATTTTTCCAAAATCCTAATAACAAATCCCCAAACCCTATTTGTTGTCCCAGTAGCTTCATATGACCATTCAGCTGAGTGTATCATCATTCAAAGGGTTGTCGTCATCATGTCAGGTTCTAATGGGTCATTTTACACCTTGTTCATGCTTCAGTTGTGCCTAGGTAAGGTTCATTCCCCTCTTCTAGGGTTTTGAATGTAATTTCTCTTGGATGATCAAAACATCAACAAAACTTGTATCCTGATGTTCATACACCTTCCCCTATCCTTAATGTACCTTATTAAACACTTCCCATCATTGATATCCCTTAAATTCCTCACTTTCCCACAAACCCTAGTTTCTTGCTACAATTTGGCAATTTTCTAGGCTAGGCCTATGTTTTTCCCTTTTCGACCCTTTCCCCTCTCTCAATATTTGAAATTCCACTTTCCCCTGTTTCCTAACATCCCTGCCTACTTCTCAAAATTTCCTCAAGAATTTAGGAGCCCCTTATGTCCTTCCTTTCCCTTCATTTCGACAAATCCCTTGTTCCACACATCGAGGTATGTTTTACTCAAGTAATGTTTCTGAGCAAGGAAAGATGAATTACAATCATATCAGCATTTTGGCAAAGGAATTGAGACCAGGGTTTGCATCACTCTTTGGGATTCATGTGGCAATTTGTCTTAGTACAATGCTTTCTTTTATAATTGTGAATTTATTTATGTGATTGTATGCCATTATCTATCTTATTTCTTCTCAGCTAAATCAAACAAGGGAGAAAGGTAGAATCCATTGGAATTGTAGTGCTCTACCTTGGGTTTATTTTAGTTTTTGATGTTTTTAGCTGTTTGAAGAGGATCCATGAGTTTTCTTGCCCTCTTCAGCTCCTCACCTGTCTAAATCCTTCCATCTCATTCAATTTAAAGTGCCAAAAACAATTTCCTACCTTGCCCCATTGATATCTCTGCAAGCCTAAGCCTCATTCCCCACACCCAAAATTTTCCTTTCCATCTGAGCCAACAAAACATCTTTTATTCAATCAAACTCTTTCACATACATACCTAGCCTAAGATCAATATTTCTATTAGTCATCTCAGGCCCATATCAATCATAATTCGTTGAGATTGACCAGGAGAGAGCCCTCTCCTGACCTGGTAGGGCTAGCTACCAGGCCAAGCATGGTTTGATGTTGTCCTAGATCCTACCTTTCTCAACCTGAGGTAGATCTAGGCACTAACAGGTCCACAGGATGGTTGTGTGTTAGGGGGAGTTACCCTTTGCCATTGATATAAAAGGGGGAGAGAAGGCAATAGGAAGAGGTGCCCTGATCGCAAAGGGATTAATTGTGTTGCCATCAATGCTAAAGGGGGAGATTGTTGATCTATAGATGATCTAAGGTTGTCATTGATGTCAACCTAAGCAGCACCAAGGGCTACGTTGATCTGGCAAGTGGACTTTTACTTGAAAAATTACTCTATTTTGAGTCAAGGATCTTCTAGATATATTCTACTAGTTGAGATGTTTCCACTGATATATGGCATGCCAAGTAATTCGTCATGCTTTGAAAGATATTAATGTTTGAAGTTAGTAACCCAAGTTAGTGGGCTAAAACCCTATGGGGTTGTGGCATGGCACTAATACTTGGTTTTGGTCATTGAATAGTCATTAATTAATAATTTTTTATGCTCCTAAACTCCCTCCAACATTCTCTATAGAAGCCCCTCTCAACTCTATCAAAAGAAATCTCATATATCCTCCAAATGGAGTGATCGTGGAATTTTTGCTATAACTTCATTGCTACAAAGTGTTAGATTCTAAAATGAAAACCCATTTGATTTGAAATCTTGAAGAATTTCGTGACTTAATTTCAGATCTTGGTTCGCTATATTTTTGCAGATATTATCTATGGAAGTTAGGGTATTTGTAGGCTCTATAATTTCATCTCAAAGAAGTGACCTTAGTAAAATCATTATAAATCTCTCTCTGAGAAGAGGACTGGAATTCTGTAAAAAGTGGTTGATAGTGTAGGGATTGTAGTTTTCTACGTATCCATTTGAGATCCGAAGGAGGAAACAGTGACATGTGGCATGCCATAAAATTTCACTCTACTAAACTAGTCCATAATTAGGTTATTGTGAGAGATTAGGCATAACATTGGCTTGAAGAGGCAAAATCGGGTCAGACCTGTGGCATTGGAAAGAAGACTTAGAGGCATACAATGGGACCAAAGATCACATATTGGGGATCTGAAATCATAGAGATAAATCAGATTAAATATTGTGCTCCTAGAAGGCGAGAAAAACTAGATCAAGTTCTATCAAGGGGTGCAAAGGACTAGACTTTCTAGGGCAGCAAAGAGCAAGGTGCACCAAAGTGATGCAGCAAAGGTAAGTTATAGGTAAGTATATTCTCTATATGCATGTTCATCTCTTAATTGCATTAGGTTCTTTGTATTCTAATTTGTTGTTTTTGTTTAGCACTAACATATGCTTTGTAGGATGAGGTAAGTTTTGTTATTATCATGTCATGGGTATTTCCTTGAAGACTTTTTCCAAGTATTATATATTCATCAAGAGAAGACTCAATGCATAATCTAATTTTCTAAAGAATGATAAAGGGTAGCATGACAAGAGTAGCAATAAAGGTGCACAACAGGAACAAGAAGTTCACCACATGAAGTCTTCAAGTGGGTAGCACTGCATACAAACATTGTAAAAGTATCCTTGTTCAGAGTCATTGTAAAAGAATCTTTGTAAAATTTGTACAAGTGTCTATCTTCCAAGAGTTGAAGAGGTAGTGTCAAGAGGTCTAGGATCATCATTAGGTGGTTGTGTCATAGTTCGGATTATGGTCTAGTGTTTCTTCTTCTCCTATATCATTCTAAAGTGGACCATTTCCTCTGCTACGGGAGTCCATTCTTCTTTTATTCTTCTATAGGGTGGTAGGGTGGTGCTAAGCTGGTGCATGAAGTCACCAACAAGTTCAAGCCTGTGAAAACTTCAGGGTGGTAGGGTGGTGCTAGGGTGAGTTGTAGCTCATCAGGTGTTGGGGCATCTGTTCAGTTGACTAATGAAGAATCTCGGGCATTGGAGCATCCATCCAGTGGAAGCTGGAGAAGAATGCTTTTCAAGAATTCTAGGAATTTTTTTCTCTCATTTCAACTGGGGCTGAAGATTAAAGAATTTATTGGAAATGCATTTGGTGGTTTTTCACCCGGAGCAGGTTTTCCACCTAAAATCTTTGTGCATCCTGGGTTCTTTTATTTACTGTTATTATTTCATAAACAGTAATAATAACTGAATATTAATTAATGCTCTTAAAAGATTTAAAAGTGTCGGAATATTGATTCACCCCCCTCTCAATATTTTCTAACACATGATCCTTTTCCAATGCCATTTACTGATGAAGTGTTGGATAATGCTGTAGGGTAGGAGGCCTACTCATTCACTAATGGGTTCTCTGGGTACCATCAGATTAAGATCACACAAGAATACAGTAGTAAGACCACCTTCAAGATAGAGTGGAGTTGTTTCTAGTATACAGTGATGCTGTTTGGACTTAAGAATGTGCCAGCAATATTTTCGCGCATAGTCATCGCAGCGTACATGGAATTTATTTACAAATTCTTGGAGGTATATTTTGATGACTAAAAAATGTTTGGGTTAGTAAATCACCATGTATCTAGTTTGTGCTCGATGTTGGATATGTGTCGAAGGTATCAGATTATGTTAAACCTGAAGAAATGCTCGTTCTGTGTCCCTTTGAGAATTCTGCTGGGTGATGTGGTGTGTAAACAAGGACTAATGGTGGAGCCTACTAAGATTGCAATAATAGTCAATATGGAGGCCCCAAGAAGCATCAAACAATTGCGTGTGACGTTGGGCCATACATGATACTATCAGAAATTCATCAAGGGTTATGCTTAGATTACCGCACCTATGGAAAAATCACTGAAGAAGGATGCTACATTCTGTTTCGATGAAGAATGTCAACACAATCGAGATGTATTGAAAGAAAAAATTGTCACTGTGCTCATCCTGGTCTTCTTGGATTGCAAGAAGGAATTCCATGTTCGTGTTGATGCCTCATGTATTGCACTAGGAGTAGTACTCACCTAGGCTAGTGAAGGAGATATGGATCATCCTATAGTGTTTGCGAGCAAAAAATTGTCAAAGGCTGAAAAGAATTATTCAACGATAGAGCATGAAGGACTGGCTATGATGTACGTGCTCCAAAAATTCAGACATTACCTGTTGGGAAAACATTTCAAGATGCACATAGACCATTCTGCATTGAAGTATCTAGTCAATAATCCTGTGTTGGGGGGGGAAATTATGCAGATGGATATTCTTATTTCAAGAATATGATTTTGAGGTAATCCAAGAAGATTGAATCTTGGGCCTAATCATATGTCATTCATTGAGACAGGAGAAGAACCTACTAATTTGGAGGAAGGTCTGCCCAACGTGCATCTCTTCGTGGTGTGTGTAGCGAATAACCAATTTGTAGATAGTATCCACTTCTTGACTACAGGGGCAGCTCCAGAAGGATACACCAATCAGAAGAAGAAAGAGTTGGTGGTGCACATGACAAATTTCTCAGTAATTGTAGGCCATTTGTATAAAATGGGATCAGACGAGATACTTCAGCTTTATGTGCCTGATTTTGAATGAAATAGTATCCTTGTTGAAGCTCATGGAGGAGCTGTGGGAGGGCATTATGTAGGAAAGGCAACAATGTAGAAGGTTTTGCATGTTGGATTACCGTGGCCAACACTGCATAAAGATTCTAAAGCATATTGTAGGGCATTCAATGGATGTGATAGAATGGGAATGCCATCATGAAGGGATGAGTGACCTCTGAATCCATAGGTGTCATTACAACCATTTTAGAAATGGGCCATTGATTTTGTTGGACTGATTCAATCCCAAGGCAAGAAAATAGGTGCGCGTTATATCAGCACCATGACCGAATATCTGACCCGATTGGTGGAGGCACAATTGTGAAGGACTGTACACGGGCAACATCAACAAAGTTTTTGTTTGAATATGTGTTGATCAGGTTTGGTTTCCTGAAGGCATTGATGAGTGATCGTGGTACACATTTTCTCAATGAAATGATCAGCGCACTGACAGAAGAGTTCCAAGTTTACCATTAGAAAAGTACACCCTGTTGTCGCACGGATTGACACGACAACGCTCAGACCGGGGGCTGTCACTCTGATCCCCGATCCCTCCGTTTAAGCCTGTCTCCCGCGGCTAAGGGGGGTAGTCCCTGTGAGATGACGAGACCAACTGTTGACCAGTTGGTTGGGAGACACGAGATACGATTAAGATAAGCACTAAAATGATTTGACAATTTTAGCAGACCAGTGCCTTAAAAGAAAAAACGATTACTTGTTAGATGATATAAAAGTATAAACCGTGACCATGAATCATTTGTCATCAGCGAAATCACATGACCAAAGCGATATCCGGCAACTGAAAATTTCGAAAAGATAAACGCTTAAAAGCCACCACGAGTCGTAAATCATTAACCAGATATCAATTTCGTATCTCGACTTGAAAAAATTTTAGATCTCAGCATGAAAGATAATAACATGAAAACCACTAAATCTAAAAAATAATTTCCCACAATTTTTTTTTTTTTTTTTTATTATAAAAAATAAAAATATTTAAAATAAAAATTTAAACTTAAAACCTAATA
>Ga0115851_100951_pt1 | contig 14617 bp, 9 predicted proteins | sample InSIn2gowninarea_FD_83865 | JGI IMG/M metagenome (GOLD analysis project Ga0115851, IMG submission 83865)
TTTTGGTAGAGCACTCAAATGGGTTTGATATCATATACCATTGATGGTTTCTCTTCCTCTCTGTATAATAACCTTTCTTGCAAAGTGAGTTTATTGGTAAGGTTCCTAATAGTTACCTCCAATTGCCTTATTCTTTCCTCCTCTTGAGACTTAGGATTAGTACTAGTACAAATAGATGCAAGAGAAGGTAATGCTAGTATCTAATTCTAGAAAATAGGTTTGGGAGGAGGTGGTAAGGCTAAAAATCTAGGATGAGCAATTTATGGGACTTGTTTAGGAGGTAAATTAGGAAATAATGGCATAATGGTTCTAGGTTGCATCTTTCTAGAGGACACCAAGGTATGTTCAAAATTTTTTGCTATCTAGTAAACATCTGGGAAGGTATCTCTTAACATAAAAATGAGCATATTAAGGTCCAGGAGGAAGTCCTTCCTATAATATACCATAGCTTATGCACTTGTTGGTCTAATTCCTACTGGAATAGATTTCCATGTTGTCTCAAATCTGATATTGAAATTATAAATGGACTCATGAGGATGTATTTTGAATGCTAGAAGGGTAAGGAATGTACTATAATAACCATTTGTAGCAAATATTTAAATTAAATCCTAACATAACTCTCCCCATGAATTTATAGATCAGGGGGTGAGAGTTCTGAACCATTCAACTATTTTGCCTTCAAAAGAGTGTGATAATAACCTGGTCATCACCATTTAATCAGTGATATCAAAGCTTGAAGCCAACAAAGATACATCTTGACAATGTTCATATGGTATTTTACCAAACCCATCATACTTAGGCAAAAATTTGAATGCTGCTTGAGGTATAGTAGGGGAGTTAGCAACAACAACCAAAGGATGACCATTATTCCAAGCAAGAAAATCAACCGACTAAGACATGCTTGAAGTATTGGTATCAGGTGAAGGATCTTATTGGGTTGAATCAAATATAGCTAATAGTGAGATTTCCCTTAAAGGAACTACATGGGATACAACCCGAGAAATATTTCGCCTAGTCCTCCTATGAGGAACGAATAGCTCTTGAAACCTAGGCTATTTAAGAGAATTTCTAGCACAACTTCTAGTAAGTCTATGTTTTGGAGGTTCTAGGGTTCAAAATACTAACTGGTTGATAGTAAATTCACCAATAAGGTCAAAAGAACCTTATAATATTTGAAGAATCTAATTGATAGCACATCAAACATGACTATCTGGCCTATTTACGCATGCTAAATATGGAATTTTAGTTCAGGTCTCATCGAATGTGCCAAAAATGAAAGTTTCTACTATTGATCGGTATAATGTAACCTCAAAGGGTTTGGTATGGATGAGTTCTCCATTTATTGCAACAATAGGTTCCTTGAAAGAGCAGAAGGTGGTGGAAATGTACTCATATTGGTTTTCTGCTCAATCTCTAGGTTATAGGCCAATTCCTATCTATTGTAAAGGTTTAAAGTAACAAGAAAGAGATAAAAAGTAGAGAGTTATTGGAAAGAGATGAACACATTAAACTAAAACTTAAACAAGAACTACACAGCCTGAGAATTGTAGCATAGGCAACAATCCATAGCCAAGATTAAGAATAGTGAGCTATCTTACCCTTGGGGTCTCACAATCATAATACACAGCCACAACTTAAGACAACATTCCATACATAATATTCATAGAAGTAATAAACAACCACTTATTTCAAAAGGGAAAAGCATTATTTATTTGCATTATCATGTATGAAAGCACATTACAGACCTAGGCAAATTTGCTAGAATGTTCGACCTTATTAATTTCTAACAATCCACCATTTAGACATTTACATGCCTTGCTGGGTTGTTGTCTATCATCAATATATATAATTATTCATCTTAGTTGAATCTGGTGAAGAAAAATATTTATAATAAATATTACAACTGTGTTAGATTACACAATGAATAAGTACCAACAACATGACTATCTGGGAATTTACAATTTCTAAATAGTTGTATCCATTAAGTTGCAATCTTCCTGACATGTTGTTGACTGCTCCTTTTTTTGTCTTGTAGTTGATTGAAGATGTTACTATAGTTGATTGAAGAAGTACTTATCTGCAATTTGATAGGTATGATTTGGTAATATGCTTTATCGACAATCATCTACTTCTCTACAACCATTGATGATCCATAATGTAGTTCTGATTGAATAGATTAATGGGGGAAATGAATAATATATCAAGTTAGTTTGAGAAGAAACTACCATTGTTATGTGGAATTAAGTTGAATTTGACACATTAACAGGGCCTCGGGGGTCTAACACTTAAGATCAAGTGGACCCAGGTGTTACTTCTTACCCATTACTCTCACCTTAGTTTGGCAGGTTCTATTTCTTTTCTCTAGGCTTTGTTGATGATCTAGGTATCCTTAGTACCTGCTAATTTTGGAAAAAATTTCTAACATCATCGCTTAGAATCGATAAGATTTATTTGGTATCTTCATGAATCTTCACCTGCCATTACTTGTTCTAGGACCCACTGATTTTAGCCAAAAATGATGATGTCACTATTGAAAATTGGTGGGCTCTATTTGGTATCTTCATGAATCATCATCCACCATTACTTGTTCTGGGACCCATTAATTTTAGACAAAAATGATGATATCACTGTTGAAAATTGGTGGGCTCTATTTGGTATCTTCATGAATCATCACTTGCCATTACTTATTTTAGGACCTACTAATTTTAGCCAAAAATGATGATGTCATTGTTGAAAATCAATGGGCTCTATTTACTTATGGGCATGTCCTACTGATTATTTGAACATAACTTAGGTCCACTTTTACAACAACTCTCAAACACTGTATTTACAACAACTCTCGAACATTGTATTTATAAGAACTCCCGAACATTGTATTAATAACAACTCTTAAACATTGTATTTACAACAACTCCCAGAAATTGTATTTAGACTTTTCACTTCCCATACAATACTACCTAGATGTGATACATTTTCCCCTATACATGACTCTCCTATACATATAGTTCCTAGCCCTTTTTAATGCTCACATGACTTAAGGTTTATCCCCAGGATTTATTGCAACACCTGCTAGATTTTGATTAGAAATTTATAAGGAAAAATATCAAAGATCAATACTTATATATACAATAGCTGAATGTTGACAACACCAGGAATTATTCAAACTTAAGACTAATAGAAGACTCAAATTATATGTGAAAGAGAAGGAAGTTGGAATAGAAAGAATTTTCTGAAAAGGATGAAAGAATAATAGTATGTTACCCCAACTCAGAGTGCAATTTTGAAAGAATATAGGATGTTAATAATTGAAAAAATTATCAAAAGTAGAGATGTAATATTCAATAAGAAATTCATGTACAAAGATAGGTTGTAGGTTAAGCAAAATGAAAAGGAATAGGAACTAAGGTTTGTAACTCTTTATGGTGTTGATGAGCACGAGAAATCTAAAGAATAAAGTGAAGGTCTTCAACAACAAGAATCCCAAAATCCACCTATAGTTGTGAGAAGATCTTAAAGTTTTGATAGAATGATACCAAATATTTGATAGAACGATACCAAATATTTGATGGAATGACACTAAATATTTGATAGAATGATAACTAATATTTAACAAAATGATACCAAATATTTGATGGAACGATAACTAATATTCGATGGAATGACACTAAATATTCGATATAATTACACTAATGATTTGATAGAACAATAAATATTTGTGTAAATACATGCTCTTTAAGAAGTTTCAGATCAATGTATATAAGGCAACATGGGGCAATAACACATAGATTAGTTGACTTGTAATAGTAGGGGAAATGTAGTCTATTATATATGTATAAACAAAATTTCATATAATTCTTAACTGTGGTATATTTTTCTCGCATTTAAATCTTTCAAATTAGTGGAGACTCATGCTTTTCCCTTTAAGTGGCTCTAATACTTGTTTTGTATTATTTTCAAATAATTAGCCTATTTATTTTTCAAAATTTAAACTATGTTGTGGGATCTATATGAAAATTTAAACATGCTAGAAATAGGCATTTAGAAAATTTATTTAGATATGGAAGGGGCAATGGGTAATTTTATGATGTTGGTATAATCTCTTTCAATGCATTTTTATTGGATATCAATCACATATATTTTTAGAGCTAGATACAATGAGAAATCCCATAATTCTATAAAGGTTATTAAGATTCAATTCTAGGTGGTTTTAATGGATTCAATGATAGTATTAGGTTATTACTTTAGTTTGAACAATTTTTGATCTTGTATTGGAATTGCAAATAATCATTGAACTAGATCGAGGACTTGAAACCCATATCCAATTAATATCTATAGGATTTAATTCTATTATTAAATACAAATATATATAGAATCTTTTTATTCAATTCAAGGTTTTTATTTTGTGGGCATTGAGATCTAAGCTATGTGTAAGTCTACTATTGCTTGATTTAGTTTTGGGCATCTAAAACCAATATTTCTAACTAAAGAAAATATAACACAATAACTAATAATGGATGGAATGGTATATTTTAATTCCATTTAAAAATATTTAAACATTAATGATAATTTGATGTGAGGATATATTTTATTGGATTACACGATAACTAATAATGGATGGAATGATATATAATGTTTGATGAAACAACATGTAATATTAGACGAAATATCATGTCATATTCAATGGAATGATAAGACATATATGATGGGAGAGAAACTACATATAAAATAGAATGAAATGTAATATTCAATAAAATAATATATATATATATATATATATATATATATATATATAGATATATATATATATATATATATATAGATATATATATATATATATATATATATATAACATCATTACAAACATACCTTGATGGAAAGATAATAAAACTTAGATGGATTCTCAAAAAAATTATGATTCCTAGATCTTCTCGATCAAATATTGTATTCGTATTCTACAAAATAAATGCACATGGAATGTCAACACTTTAGAGAATATGAATATTAGATATCATTGCTAATAGACAAGAGTATATCAACTCCTTTTAATTTGCATTGACATACTCTTGTCTATTCCTATATAGAGGAGGAATTGGTGATTTCATCAAAAGGGTTCAAGGAATAGAGAAGAGTGTTTCAATGCAAATTAAAATGAGTTGAAAGAACAGAAAGGTCAAAGTTAATAGGATAAAATACACTATTTCTCCTAAGCTTATAGTGGAAGCAACGAGTATGGAGCTAGAAGATGCCAAATTTACAAGAGAAAAAGGAGTGTCAAGGAAAGAAGTGGAGGAATGCTATGAAGGAAAATCCAAAAAAAAATGTATATGGATAACCAAGGGTAGCCTTATTGATGCCATGGGATGAGGTTGCAACAACCATCATCAAATTACTGACTCTAAATGGTAAATACTCATATTTAAATGGGTATTATTTCATTTTGTTAGCTTACTTCAAGAAAAAATAGAAGATCAATTTACCTCACTTTCATTTTCACTCAATGGTCAACAATATCAATAAAAAATTAAAATTACCATTGCATCAAGATTTTCTATATATCCCCTTCATTCAGTCCAAACATAGGCTACCTGTAGTCTCTTCTTGAAGGGAGAATCGTCATAGGGAAGGCATGTTGATGGAAGGTGATACTTAATTATCATCAACTAAGGAGATGTATGGTTTTTCAAACACTAGAGAATCAAACCCCAAGGAGATTCCTAAAAAGCACAATGATGAGAAGAGACATAAAAGAAAGCTAATTTACTAGAATTAGATAGTGAGGAGGAGAGGGTTAAACCTAAAAGAAAAATAGGACATCAAGCTCTCCTTTGGTTAATGCAACCCTCCCATACTCAATTACATATTATTTAAAAAGAGGAAAGTATGTGAACATCCCTTAGAGAGAATAACGAAAAGAATAAAAGATTCATAACAAGCATAAGGATCAATCTTCTATGCCATTGTATGGTGTACCCCAAAGTGGTAGCCCACTTACCCAAGCTAAAGTTAACCAAGAATCAACAAAAGTTGTACCATATATTCATAATAAACAAATATAGATTACAAAGGCAATGCCATTTGTAAATCTAAAGAAGAAGGGAAGAAATCAACGAATTGTGAAAATTAGTAGAAGTGGCATTTGGAGACAAAGATGAAGCTAAAAAAGAAACAGACCCCTATGAAGGGCTACCAAAGGAAACGATAGTTGAAGACAAAGCAATGAATGAAGAAAGGCTATTATACAGAGAGGAAGAGAAACCATCAATGGTATATGATATCAAACCCATTTGAGTGCTCTACCAAAAAAAGAAAAAAAAAGAAAAGCTATTAATGTATCTAGATCAAGATAAATGTAAGAGACAATACAAACTTTTATGTAAAAAGCATGTTGTAATGCCTACTTGATGAATGCAATACTTTTTGTTACAAGTTATAAATGTTGAAAATCTGAACTTGTGAAAACAACCTTAAAAATCCCTTTATAAATTATAAAGGGATTTTTAAGGTACTTAATACTGAATTGAATTGCTTTATTCAATTGAATTGCTTTATTACTTGAATAATTATAAATTTATGAAAAAACTTAATACTGAATTATTGAATTGCTTTATTATAGAACATAATAGATAAATTCGATTACTAAACCTAGCCAATTAGATCCAAGACTACATATTGGATCTGATCAGCATGGTGATCACCTAAAATTCAATTAGAAGCAGCATATCAGAAGTATAAAGAATAAGATGTAGAGCTCTGAAAATAAAAATTCTCATTCACATAACTGAAACTAGCTGAATTCAATTATTCGAGAGTATGAATATAATGCAGTTGAAAGTTGAAACAATATCGATTACTATACTAGGAGGTGCCTCCTCAGGCACTAGTAATCATACAATCATAGCTATTCTCACAATCCTATCCTATACCAATTGCCCTTCCTTGGGCAGAACTTCCTTTGAATCGATTTTTTTCCCTGATTCAAATACCCCTTGCTCTAATTGCCCGTGCAATTCTTTGATACTGTCCCATTTCCCATCTAAATATGCACCCATCTTCTCCTCTACCTTCTCCATCTTCATTGCCGTTGGAGGGAAGAAAAAAACCAATTTACCCAGTTCCTTTTTGGCGAGAGTAGTCTCAAACATGAAGTGTTTTCTTATTATTTTATTCCTCTTCTTCAGAGCCTCGTCTGCATCTGGCGTATCCATGGGGAACACCGTGGGAAAATGTACGGCCAAGAACAATATCTTATCATGCATCTTCCCATCACATTTCTGTAGGAGAACCCACTCTTTATTTGCTGGAGGCAAGAGAACAAATAGTTTTACATGCTTCTCAGGATTCTCACACTTATCATAAAAATGTTGCTTGGTAGAGGGCTTCATGAGCCATAAGGCCATGGCCAATTCAGCATCCTCTCTGTATTCTGGCTTCCTGCAGTCATGGAGAGCATTTCTGACGGAGTCTATGAGTTGTTGGAAGATGGGATTGTCTCTCTTGACATCTGGGTGTACAAATGTGAGATCTGCCCATCTTTTTTGAGCAAGAAATTTTCTGACTTGTGCGCGCTCACCCTCTGCCTGAGGTTGGCGATTGATCATCATAAGAGAAGTATCGTAAGAGGAGAACACACATTCCCAGAATTCGCGGTATACGGCTTCTTCAGCTTCACTTACGATCCGAAGCCCCTCAACGAAAACCTCGTACATTTTATCTTCTCTTTCGTTTTGTATTGCTATCTTTCATTACTTGCAGAGGAAGTTGGATTTAATAGCTGATGCTTGCAGAGGTCGCGTCTTGTGGTGGGCATCCTCTTCGTTGCCAAATTCATTCGTTGTTAATCAAACTCATGGTTTATAAAGTATTAAAACACTGATTTGACAAAAATATCATTAGTTTTTCTTTTTTTAATTATAAATATAAAGAATTCATACAAAATCTATAATAAGAAATAAAATAGATAATTTTTTTTAACCATGAGTGTTCAAACATAACAATAAGATAATAAGATGCATGGAGCTTGCTTCATATAAGGTTTTGTCTTGATCAATTGTTGATATATATTTTCATATTTCTACATAGATTAATAAGGTGGTAATGAAGGTTGCTCACCTTCAAGAGTTGATTGAATATTGGGAGAATGCACCTTGCATTATTATCAAGGTGTTTCTTGGGCCTTCATCATCATGAGATCAATCAAAATCTCATCAACAATATCTCTCAACACCTTCCTAGATGCCCACACCTTCTTAGATGCCCACACGAGTCCTCTCTCATTGCAACTTTCAAGCAAGGGTCTAATCCAAACAAGCTACCATCGTATGCTTTGGTCACCTCAACTGTTCATCAAGGACCACTACAATTGCTTGCATAGTGGAGTTAGAATAAGGTATCAATTACTTTTAGGAGGACATACCTATCACTTCATCATTTGCCCTAAGTTGGTTGTAAAAGCCTCATTCCCTAAGTGCTTTTAGTGGACGTTATGATTATTTGCTAGGGGAAAATCCTTGATAAATCAAGCAATGATTGCTTGACAATAATGTGGGGGCATGTGTTTACCATCTCGTGTTTTTTAATAAGGTAGTAGGTATTGTATATGGTGGTTAGGACTTTAGGGCATGAGTTCTATTACCCATTCTTGTAATCATCATTTTTTTTTGAGATTGTTACCATGTATTAAGTGGTAATTATACTCCTAGAGGTGTAATCATATACTTTTGTAAAATTTGCATTATTACACTTAGAGGCGTTCCTACAGTGGTAGCCATGGGGTGGGGAGCGAAAATATCGCTCCATGTTCATCATCAACAATCGAATCAATTAATTATTTTAAATATAAAATTTAATAATATGCCTACATAACTATATTAGTTGTAAATAATTTTCATATATAAACATTAAATAATTTTCAATTTGTTGGTATCTCTATAAATTTATATTCCATTCATGTATCTCCTCTATTTTTTAATGTATTTAATTAGTGCATCCCTTTTCACTATCTTCATCATCTTTATTTCGTATATATATGTAATTAAAGTGTTACTCTTCATATTATACAATGGATTAGTTATTTTAAATGAATTTAGTATTTTAAATTTATATATTAACATTTGTAAAATTTTAAAAGTAGATGGACTATATGAATAATTTTAAATATTTATCATAAAAGAAAATTTTTAACAAATAACAAATTAATTTGAAGGAGAACGACAAATCCAAATCAATAAATCAATTTCACGGAGAACAATTAATCCGGATGTGTTCATTCTTCCTCTCCATGCCAAAATCTCAACTCGAGTCCTTCATGTTTGACAAAATGTCGCCTGAGTTAATACGGTCTATCTTGCGGCTGTGAGCTTAGAACAAATGGAGAACTATCCGGATGTGTTCATCCATTTAAAACAAATAAGGGACTTTCACAACTATATATATTTGAACATACTAATATTCGTTTTGAAATATAAACTGGACAATCAAACAAATACAGTCGATGACATAAGTGAACACAATATGGCTGGGGAACAATTTCACACATCGTATGTATTACAAACATAATATCACTGGAGAAACTAGATAATTAATGTTTTTCTGTCACACATTTATACACCATGAATTCAAACTTAAATTTTGGATTATACCTAATTTAATCAATAGATTGATGGATCAATCCTATAAGAGTATGTCTTTAAATCCAAAGAAATTAGAATAAAATAAAATATTATACAATAAAATATCAATTAAAATATAAATACTTTAATGTTTTATTTAATTATTCATTTAGCTCAAATTTAAATTTAAATGATATCCAATGATTTGAATATTTATCTAAAAACCAATATTGAACGATAATAAACTTTAACATATATAACTTTAAACATTCATATTTATATACTGCAATATATTTGATTATAGCTTGCAAAATATGAAAGTTAGATTCCTTGTGACATTCCATTCATTCTTATAAATGTATATATATGTATGATTATTTCAAAAGTATATTCATAAATATATATACAAATTTTTTTTTTTTCATTTTCATCTTGATTTATTTAATTGATTTTAATTCATAAGATTTTACATAAGCTATTTGTTTGCGAACATATTCTTGGAACAGTTGTTCCAAATACTAATGGTATGTTATTCAGAAGGTTTCTAATTTTATATAATATCATTATACATGTTGGTTCTGTATGTGAACATCTTGAATATATCATTTGTTTCATGAAGGATAGAACACAGATTTCAGGGACCACCTATCAAGTGGCATCAATATCTTCTTTGCCATATTCCATATCATTTGGTTGATTCAATTTTCTGATGTACTTCCTTTCTGCTAGGTTTCTTTTCATTGTCCAGAACTATACAATACTGATCAAATGGGGATCTTGCAGGCTGAACCCTTGACTGAAAGAAATGCATATGGTTGTTTGTCAGGGTTGATTATCACCAAATCACAACTTCCTTCCCCTTGAGAAAGATGAATGAATAATACAAAATTTGCTCAGACTATTCTTGTTTGTAAAGAAATGGTTCATATATAGTTTGCTTTGTGCAACATATTTTTATCTTATTCGGCCAAACAAAATTAAGAACAATTCATTTCTTTTATGTTTTCAAACGGAATCTACATTGGCAGTGACCACATTGCCATCCATTACCTTAATACCACGTACTTCGTATATATTCATACAATTAATCTGCTGCTGGTTGCAAGAACTATTTGGTCATTCTGCTGGATCCCATTAGCTCAATCCAAAAGGGTTTCGTGCCTGTATTATCTTAAAACAAGCAGCTTAGTCCTGTAAGTTGTTAGAAAATTCAAAGCTTTGACGAAGCAAATTTAATTAAATCCTTTCTCAATATCTTTCCTGCTGCCGTTTTGGGGATTAGATTCACAAAAACCACCTTGCGAACCTTCTTATATGGAGCTACCTGGAATGAATCATACAAGTAGTAAATATGATACTACAAGAGCTTAGGAGCTTGAAGGAAGGCCTATGATTTCAACAACTAATGAAAATTCATGTAAGAAAAACACGACTCTGAAGAAAATGACCTGTTTTGCAACGAAGTCAATTACACTGCCTTGAGAGAGAGTGCTGCCCTGTTTCCTTACTACATAGGCCATTGGAATTTGCCCTGCTTCTTTGTCTGGAAACCTGCACCCATGTATAATCATTTCAACAATCCATGCGATACATTAGAGAATTCATGAATTCTGTTTACAATACAACTTATAGGAATTCAGAAGTTCGAAGTCCTATAAATTAAAGGGGTGGACTAAGTATCATCAATTGACAATGTTCTTTAAAAGATGGTATTGTAGAAATTACATGCTGAATGTGTGGATATAAAAAACCCATGATTACTTACGGTATTACTGCAACATCAGCAATCTCAGGATGGGAAAATAGAAGTGCTTCCAATTCTGCTGGAGCCACCTAAAATACAATGCATAGAAAATATTGAATTCCCTTATGCTTTGATTCTTATTTTGGAAAATCACATGAAAGCATCTTAAAACAAAATCGAAGTATATACCTGGTAACCATTATATTTAATCAGCTCTTTCACCCTGTCTACTACAAAGACATAGCCTTGGCCATCAATGTAACAGAGGTCCCCTGTATGTAGCCACCCATCCTTATCCAAAGCTGAACTAGTAGCTTCTGGGTTGCTCAAGTAGCCTGCATTTCAATGACCCACTGAGCTTGTAATTTAGTTTTTGACCCATTACTATAGTTTGCTAATTATAAAATCTCAAGATTTCGTACTATGGTCATGTAAATTTTAAGCAATTGCTGTGTTCGTTTCATTGGCTAAATAATCATGGTTTTTGACAAGGAATATCTTCGTTAGGAAAAATATAAAACTGACTCCCTCCAAACTTGTTTGAGGTCTGAACAGGACACTTCACACACATCCAGTCTGTGGCCCAACTCATCCACCTTGAATGTCGTTCATTAATGGCAGCTTAATTTCTATAAAGACTAATTATATCCATTACTGCAGAATTTTACTGTTGTATCTAGATCTAAGATTTAAATGAAATTTCAGGAAAGAAAACCTACCTTTCATGATGAATGGTCCCCGAAGCCACAACTCTCCTCTCTGATTAGGAGGAAGAGCAACCCCCGAATCCGGATCCACTATTTTAGCTTCAGCACTGGATGATAGCAGCCCAACACTTCCATAGCATCTACTTTCCTCAAGGACATCAATGGATGCTCCTACTCCTGTTGTCTCTGTTAGTCCATAACCCTGTTAAAAACACATCGCCCTCCCAATCAAAACAACAATCCCCTACACACATTTCATACAAGAAAAACTACTAACCACCTCACCTGCTTTAATGTGATTTGGGGAAACCGAAAAACAAACTCTTGAGAGGATTCCTTGCTAAGAGGAGCTGCCCCACTGGTGACAGTGTGTAGAGAACTCAAATCATATTTTTTAACAATCTCAGATTTAGTGAGAGCCACCACAATTGGAGGCACCAGGGGCAAATACGTAACCTTATAATTCTCTATAGTTTCCAGCATCTCTGCTAAACCAAATTTGGAAATAACCACAATGGTGGAATCAGATGCTAGCAGCCCGCATGCGAAAGTGGTGAGTCCATATATATGAAACATTGGCAACATGCACAGATACGTCTGGTGGGTCTCATAATTCCCCGAAATCTTGAGCCGGTTCAGCAATATGCACACAGAGGATATGAGATTCCTGTGTGTAGAAATCACAGCCTTGCTCATTCCTGTTGTCCCAGAAGAATACAACAACGTTGCAACATCATATTGTCTGATGTTTGCATCTGGCATATCGGCAGGATTTGACAGCAATAGCTCCGACAGAGTTGCAATACAGTTTTTGACATTGGTTTTATCAGAAGTTATGAGAACCAGAGGCAAATGAGAGTCTGCTAACTTATCAACTAGGTTTGGCGGGACGAAGGCCAATACAGCTTTGGAGTCTGCCGCCTGTTTTGCTATTTCCTTCGCTGTGTTTAAGGGGTTGGCAGTAGAGACTACAGCGCCAATGGACATTATTGCAATGCAGATAACAGGAAATTGGATTGAATTGGGTGATAGAATGAGAACAACGTCGCCTTTCTGGACGGAAATTTTTGTCAAGCCGGCTGCTAGGGATCTGATTTGTTGCCATAGTTGGGAAAAAGTAATGCAACGTTCAGAAGAGGGATCAATGAGGGCAATGTGGCTGGAGTGAGTTTGTGATTGTGAAGAAATGAAGGTGGGAAGGTCGAGATATTCGTCCTGGGGATATGTTAAGGCATTTCGCTTGCTGTAATAGATTGAATTGGCAGTACAGTATCCATTCTGAGGATCGATAGTGAGACTATCAACCTTCTCCATGTTCAGTAGTCTGGAAGATGGCCTCCTCATCAAATTTCTTACCAAAAAGATTGAATAGTGCAGCTTTTGGTCTCATCTAATGATGGGGATGGGAGTACTTGCAATGGTTAAACTGTAACTTTCCTCTCTTTCAGTGTGGGGTAGAAGGGTATCAATGAAATCAATAGCTGGGTAGGCGAGGAGGAGGACTATCACATCAATGGTATTACCCAGACTACAACAAATCCAGTCGGTGCTATTCAAATGGGATGATGTGAAAAGCTTATTATGTAGTTGATGGTGTTGTTGCACCCAAAACTGCATTCATTTTTTACTATATCATTACGAGCTGATGTGTAGAAGCTTATAAATAGTCAATGTTGTTGTTGCACTCAAACTGCATTCATTTCTTTCTATATCATTATGGAGTGATGTGTAGAAGCTTATAAATAGTCAATGATGTTGTTGAACCCAAACTGCATTCATTTCTCCCTATATAATCAAGTCAACGGTGTTGTTACACCCACACTGCATTCATTTCTTCGTGTATCATTATGTATTTTGTTAGGTTGGATATTTCTTTCCTTGATAACGGCTTATGAGCTTCATACTAGTCTCCTTTATGGAATTGTCAAGGCTTACCTTTTATTTATTGTGAAATATGAAGGTTTGAATTTAATCCATTACTTAAAGATTCGTAATTGGTATTAAACAAATTAAAAAGAAATGTTAAAATATAAATATTAAAATTGAAAATATTAAATGATAGTATGTATGTCTTGGTTGTTGGTTGAGTTGGTCATATATATAATAACTAGCAATTGCAATCAAGTGCAATGGGTATGTTGCTTTCTAGGAAAAAATACTAATAATAAATCGAATCTTTTTCACGGATTGTTGATACAGTTTCAATCATGGATTTCTTCAGCATCTTCATCGCAATCGATACCATTGAATTCAACAGATTGCTAAAAATGTTCAAAATCGCATTAGGGCAGGATTTGGCCATGCCCTTGCATAGAGTTCGCATGATCCATTCCTACTAAGGCATCCTCTAGCTTTCACTTTTAGATGGTTTATCATTAGATGGTGAGGGTCAAGATAAGAATAAAAATTATACTCATCAAGTCAAGGAGGAAACTGTTATCACTTTTAGATGATGAAGATAGTGAAAAGGGATGCACTAATTAAATACATTAAAAAATAGAGGAGATACATGAATGGAATATAAATTTATAGAGATACCAACAAATTGAAAATTATTT
>Ga0115851_100952_pt1 | contig 14617 bp, 16 predicted proteins | sample InSIn2gowninarea_FD_83865 | JGI IMG/M metagenome (GOLD analysis project Ga0115851, IMG submission 83865)
GACAGAATCAAACTGTATTGGGTGATACTCTTCCTTCTACATTAATAAAGAGCTTATTCCTTTTCTCATATGATTGTTCATATATGTGCGAAATTCATGGAAAAGAGCATGCTAAGTTTCAAGTTTGGACGGAGAACAAGATTTGCCAACATGGATGTTCTATACAATTCCAGGTTTGGTCGAAATGTTGATAGAAATGGTTTCTTCGATATTTGACAAGTTTCGTTCGGAATCGACTGTGTCTATAAATAGAGAATTCGAAAGGAAATCAACAATTGAAAGGTGATTTGGTTCATTTGAAACATCTTCTCTGTGATCTGGAAGATGGGATTGATGATGATAATCTTGTCATGGTTCTTCTTATGTCATCATTGATTGGATGATTCCTTCATCAGTGGAAAATGTACGTTAAAAATGATCAGAGGAAGTACCATATTTTAACGAACGATCAACCCATACAATTGGTGATAGTGGATTTTGGTTTGCCGCACAAGCCAAAAAGATTGATTTCTATGCAATCTCAATGGGGCTTCGCAACATGATTTCATTATGAATATCATCTTTAGAATTATTGGGAATCTTCAATGAATCAGATGAAGTGGAAGATATCATGTTGCAAGTCTCAACTTTTTCCACTTCCGCCATTTGTGATGGTGACGGTAATGAAAAAGTACCCATTAGGGAAGGATATTTAAAGAGACCTACTCCAATGTTCTGAAGAGATATCGGGGGTCCGTGAACTAACAGAATGCTTCCAGTAGCTTTTGAACTAGAGGCAAAGAAGCCAAGTTGATCAATTACTGTGATTCCGCCTTTATGAGGGAAAGTGATCATATGAAAGTATGTTGAAACCATAGCAGCCATAGCATAAACCCAAGGTCTCCCTAGCAAAATGTTGTAGTCAAGGGGTCTGTCAACGACCTCAACTTCAACAGTTACAGTTTTTCCCCCTAGTTCAATCTGCAGGTTACTCAAAATTCCACAAGGCGTATATGTGTGGCTGTCAAAAGCTTTTAAAGTTGTAGGTGACCGTGACAAAGGCGGGGAGCCAAGTGTTTTACAGCAACTCATCAACATGATACAAATAGAAGCACCCTCGTCAACGATGGTTCGATGAATGAGTTTATTCAAATCCTTTACTTGGATCAGGAAGGCTAACTGAGCTTGTAATTGTGGCGTATATCCTGCATGGTTGAAAACCACACGGTTAGAATCCTTTGGACCAATTCCACCAATTGTTGACAATAAAGCCTACTTTTGGGAGGGACAGTTTTGAAGCACCTCAAGCGTCGACATAGTAGAAGGTGACTGAGCTAGATCTTCTACTATGTTATAGTTTTGCGCTGCTTGAGCTCGAGGGTTGAATGTAGACTTATATAAAACTCCTTTAAGAGGTTTTATTGTTAACTCTAGTGCAATAGGCAGTGGAATAGTATCAGACGAAGTCGAAGTTGAAAGATTTGGTTGATCTAAAGCTTGGTTATTCGACGACGATGATGGATTACCATAATCTTTACTTCGTGTTGACACCAAAACATCAATTTTAGGCTTAGAGGCAGATAACATAAGCACTTGTGAAGTGGAAGCATGATCTGTAGCAACCAAATGAGTCTCCAGATTTACAAAAGGATCTGTCAACACCACGGATGCCCTAGAAGTCTTAAGAAGTTTTGAGACTTCAGAGCGGTGAGGATAGTCTCGCGTAAAATGATTCTCGTTATAGATCAAACATGGATAATGAGGTTTCCTATCTAGAGAAGAGGAATCAAATGATTTCTCTTGAGGGGGAGGGTTTTGTTTCTTTTTAGCTTTCCCTTTCTTCTTGCTTCCACGTTTCTTTTCATTCTTGCCTTTGTCAGATGACACAACATTTATTTCGAAAGCTGGAGTGTTATCAGTGTAGTAGAAGTTTGATTGGAAATAGCAAGTGTTTGACCAGATGGTCTACCTGCTGTTTGTGTACTCGAAGAACCAATCACACCATCACTAGCATGATATTCCTTACTCGATGGGGGTGGAGGAACAGTAAAAGTTGGTCTAGGTACATTTGGAATTTTGTCAAAGAGCGTGCCAAACTGAGTATAAATCAAGTCTAAGTATTGGGCACGAGCAATTACTTGCTCTTCAGTGACAAATCCTCCTTTAGCCACATCCTCGGTGATAGATGGCAACGAGGATTTTATAAACCACTCAGCTAAAAGCTGATCAGAAACATAATTCTTAACCATTCGACGATGACGACGCCACTCATGAATATGATCAGAGATGTGAATAGAAATAGTATGTTTAAATTTGGTCAATAGTTCTGTTCAAGTTTCATATCGTATGGGTAACTGGAAGTGGGTTAAAAATGTGGTAGCTAAGGATGTAAAGTTATCAAATGAAGCTCATGGTAACTCAATGTACCATTTTGCAGCCGGACTATTAAGTGTTCGCTGGAAAAGACGTAGTCTAACTGAATCATCATTTAGGGAGTTTGATGAACACCATAAATGAAAAGTTATGACATGGTTGGATGGGTCTTCTCCGCGGTTTCCATTGAATTTCGGAATATCGGAAGGCAATTTATGAGGAATCACCGACCACCAAGGTGCATTGGGTCATTGGTAAGCCGATTTAAATCCAGTAATTCAAGTGTTGTAACAAAAGGCATTTGTCTATTGAGGTCAAGCTGAGCATAACCAGGGTAAGATGGAATTTCCTGGGCAATAGGCGTTTGCATACCAACATAAGGCATTTGCTGCTGGTAACCTTGATAGGGGTAAGTTTGTTGAGAAAATCCGGTATAAGGTGGTTGTTGAGCACCAGGATACATTTATTGTTGTCCAAACCCAGCATAGGTTTGTTGACAAGGACCTGGGTAAACTTGTTGTTGACCAAACCCAGCATAGGCTTGTTGACCAAGTCCAAGATAAGTTTGGTATTGCTGGAATTATTGTTGTTGACACTGTGGTTGCCATGGTTGTTGATTTAATGGTTGTTGCCCACTAATGTAAGTTTGACCAGGTTGTGAATATACTAAACTAGTGTAAATCTGAGTCATTCCAATAAATGGTAAACTGGCCTGAGGTTGTTGGATTCCAGGCACAAACGGTTGTTGTAAAACTGCCTGAGAATGTTGAATCTATAAACCTGAAACTTTGGGGTCTGAGGTTGAAGGACCAACTTGCAAAGGTTGAGATACAACTAACTAAGCTTGTGATTGTGGTAAATTTGTAACAACAGGCGTAACAGGTATGGATGAGACAGATTGCATAGGTTGTGATGGATACACAAGCCTTGGTTGAACAAGCATTGTTGGTTTCCACTAAAAAATAGTCATTCCAGGCTGACCTAAAGACGATGGCATATTGTCATATGGTTACCCCCCAACAAATGGAGGATAAGGAGATTGTGCATATTGTCTCCGTATGGGGGTAATCCAGTGTAAAACGGATACATTGGAAGGTAACTAGATGAACCAACTTGATATTGACTTGATGGATCAAGTTGTTAAGTATTTGTTAATGAAGAACCAGATAAAATTCCTGTAGAGGACATGGGTGAAGACCATGGACTAGAAGCAACACCTGAGTGGGTTCCAGATAAAGATTGGTAACCCGATGGGACAGACGAAGCACCATACAAATATGACTCAGGGGTTGTGGTAAACATCGAAGAAGTAGCGACAGAAGATTTTGCCACAGCTGTAACAGATGGTACAGTCTGGGATGTTGACTCTGTCATAGTCAAATGTCCTAATAAATTTCATAATGAATCAACAGGTGTCTAAAAGTAATCAAGATCAAAAGGAGCAGTAAATTCAAGAGTATGCAGATAAATATAAATTCCAGGTCCAAATCGAATTGGAGTTCTGGGTGTTTCTTCCTCAGGTTCCTCTTCTATCAAAATCAAACCAGGTGGAAGGATTTCACCTTCAGGTCCGTAATAGATTTCTGGTATTTGTTCCTACGGTAAAGGGAAAGTCTCGACAGTTACAGATGTTTGAGGATGAATCGTTCGGTCGTCTTACAGTATGGTAACAACTTCTCATTGTTCAACTTCAAAATCCAAGTGTTCTGGTAAAAGAACAACAGGTTCAGGTTGGGCTTCTTGAACAACTTCTGGTTCAGAAGTAACTTCGGATTGAACAATGATAGGTTTAGAATCAACTTTTGGTTGAACAAATTCAAGTTCAGAAGTAATTTCTTGTTGAACAACTTTGGGTTGAGAATCAACTTCTTGTTACACAACTTGGGTTACCGTATCACTAGGTTCACTTCTAGTGTCCTCAAGTAATTATGGAGATTCCACTTTAGTAACAGATGTACCAGTAATTGTAGGAGTAACTGGGGTCACAATACTTACCGATATAGGTGATTTTGGTAATTCAGATGAAGAACCAGAAGTTTGTGATGTACTGGATTCAGTCAAACGAGACTGCTTTTGCTAGCTAGGTGTAGCTTCAGGGGGTAAAGGCGGTTTACTTGCTGTCCTGCGCAAACGACGGGGTAAGGGTTGATGTTCCTCCATGATTTTTGATTGATTTTATTACAAAAATAAATAAACAAAAAGAGGGCAATCTAGGCAAAAGGATTACCAAGCAACTGTGAACTGCAATATACTGCCTCAGTAAACCAAGGACTTAACATATATGCAGGAAATCTCCCCGAATGTTGTGTTCGGTGTATCACAGTGTACAAGAAGGCTGACTCGATTACCTAAGGATGGATAGCAACCTAATGTATTCCTCCCATATATACCCAAAAGTACGTGGAGGCCCAATCTGTGTTAGCGCTGTCTAATGCGAAACCGCACAGTGAGAGCATTCCTTTATGCTTTTTGTACTATAGCACCGCCCTATATACTCGAAGGTATGTGGACGAGCTATGATATACTTACGTACATGGAATGAGGTATCACTCTCAAAATGTATCGCAGACAATTAATGACAGCTGGTATGTTTTACGACGCCAGAACATGTCTTTAGCCTAGAACCTCTAAATGTTATTCGTTAGGTGACAATGCTCCATTAGGTTAATTGCGATAAATTTTAAGTTGATCTTGATTAATAGTTTGTCTTTTAGGTTCACCGCGTGATGTCTTTGAAATTCATAGAATGCAACTATGATGAGAAACATTCTTTTCATTTGATTTTGACAATGAAAACCTTAACTACAAGGGATAGAGAAATCAGAATGTTTAATCAAAGAGCAAAGAGCACATCTAATGCAATTTCCCTAAACTATTCCTATAAGCACACACAAACCTCTAATTACATAATGCAAGTTTTTCTTTTAAATTCCCTTAAAGTTGAGATGAACAAAAGGAAACTAATGCACATACAATCAATCAATCTTTTTGCAAGAACGAAGACTTTATGACACTTTCTTTTCAGCAAAGATTAATCGACTATAAGCTAACTTTGACAATGAGTTGATAATGATAAAGAAATCATTTAAGAGACACTAAACAATCAAGGCCAAAGTAGGGATAGGAAGAGAAATACAAGTTGATTTTAGAACCACGAGAATCATTGATCTTTTAGCAAACAACAAGAGAAACAACTTTGGAAAAATCAGACCAAAGGTGGGATTTTCAGCCTAAAAGGAATCAGTGCATGCCAGAGAGGGAGACAGTGCGCTGAAATGTGTTTTCTCTAGGGTAGGGGTTGCTCTGCAGTGCACTGTGTCAAGACTAACACTACGGTGGTGCCAGAGAGTCAATTCAAGGGACATTCAAGCACAATTTTTGTCTAAAAGCACTTCAAGAAGACTGAAATAAGATCAATAAAGCTAAGCAAAGTCTACTAGGGTGTGATATGATGAGGGTAAGCCACCAAGAATAACAGTTGTTCCTCAGTATGATTGCCAATTTGTTACATGGAATTTGAATCTACAGAGAAACACATCTTCCCTAGGTGGGTGACTACACCTAGAACTATAGAAAGAAAGTAGTTTAACATTTTCTTATAGAATATAGATGAGATGGAGGAACTTACTTATTGCCTTTCACTTCCTAAATCTCTTTTGAATCGCTCCCGTCACTCCCACTTGAACTAAATTCACTCAAAAGGTACATGCATCAAGAGAAACAGAAACAAGAAACGATCAAAGCATACATGAACTATCGACTATAAAACAATGGAATCGAATACATTGAAACACATAATGATCACATATATGAACAATCATATGAGAAAAGGAATAAGCTCTTTATTAATGTAGAAGGAAGAGTATCACCCAATACAGTTTGATTCTGTGCCACTCCTCCAGCTTCAGTTCAACCCTCGCCACATCAAAATCTCAACACTCTAGTAGCATAACATTGCTAACATAAACTCAATCCTCAAACCAATAGAATTTCCTTACAAACTTTAGATTCTAGCCTCCTGATCACTATGATGGGTGCTCAATTTATAGGAAATGGAGGTGGTTTTGTCATAAATGAGGGTATTGAATGGCTTTCCAATCTTGGAGTTAGTTTCCATGGAGCAAGGGATGAGAGGATAAGAGGTTAATGGATCCTTAGCCTATCCAATTTTGAGCTCATAGTAGGGGATAAGAGATGGGAACCTTCTAGAGTCATCCAGAATGAAGGAATATTCCCAGAAACCTATGCAAATTTCACTCAATCTCGCCAGCGCGAGCTAAAGAGGGCCTAAGTGCATTGCAGTGTAGTCCACAGTGGGTCTGCCTGCTCTGCAATGCACTGTCTCAAGGCTTGGGCTACGCTGGTATCCCAAGGAGGCTTTTAAGGAGGGCTTCGGGCCATGGAACTTTCATAGAAGGAGGCATTCAATGAGTTGACTTCTCTAGGGCATGTAACAACTGAATTAGGGTTTTATGAGCCCTAAAAGTACTGATCTGAATGTCAGGAGTGATGTGCCCAAATAGACCTGTAACAGGGTGGAGGAGAGCAACCTACAGATTCCCTTGTGTGGATGGTGGGTGGAGGTTGAGAAGCCTTTTGATTCCCACTTTCACCCTATGGTATGAATAGTTGGTGAGTGGAGGTGGTTGACCTCTAGAATCCATGTTTTGTCTGATTAAATTGAATAATTGGTGGGTGGAGGTTGTTGACCTCTAGATTCCCTATTTTAGCTGATTAAATTGGGTAGTTGGTGGGTGGAGATGTTTGGTCCTCTGGATTCCCTATTTCAATTGATTAAATTGTGTAGGTGGTGGGTGGAGGTGTTTGGTCATCATTGGTTTTTCCTTTGAGAAATCCTCCTCAAGCTATGGAATATGCCTTGGGGGTGATTGGCTGCAAGAAAGACCACATTGTAGATCATTCTAAAGTTGGTTGGAGAGTTGAAGTCCCAATCTCAGTTGCCATATTTCCTTTATAAAAGATAAGTTTCTCCTCATGTTCTTATGCTCTGAATGTTATATATATTTTTTAATATGTTAATTAGTATTGGTTTGAATAATGTTAAGGAACGATGGTTCCCATGTGAATGAGAAACATGGATTTCTTGCATGGATTTGAAATGGATCAAATTCTTGTGTTATTCTAAGCATAAATTTCAGTTGAATGGATTGTATGCAATGATTACATGATCTAGTTGTTGTTTCCTGAGTTAGAATAAAGTATATATTCCTTATATATTGAAATATAGACTAATCTATGTTTTGTGTAATGTTTTGCCTATTAGACTTTGATTTAAAATTTATAAGCTTAGGAGATACAACACAACCATATAAATGTATATGCACATATATGCTAAGCTACTACTTACTCTTAAGCTCAGGAAGGATAGCTTGGTTGTAATCTTTGTATTTATATGCATATCTACCTTAATAGGTCATACCGAGACCATATAAATCTCCGAAGGGATACATCTAGGCTATATATATATATATATATATATATATATATATATATATATATATATATATATATATATATATATATTTATTTATATATACACGACTGAGATAAAAAAAACAGAGAGGCATTATGCATATGTTGCATACACACATATACATATCAATATTGAGTGGGGGCCGAATCATGGCTAAAGCTAGGAGGGGCAGGATTGCCTCATATAAAAAAATAGATATGTGTTGCTAGGTTAGGATGAATCTATATAAGCTCAAAAGAGATAGCGAGGTGGCATAATTATATATATGCACATGCATAAACATATGTGTATCTATGTGGTTACAAGAAGTTAAGGGACAGATTGACTCTGTGTAAAGCTTAGGATGGATACCCCGATGATCTTGTAGGCATGTACATATATGTTCTCGCATAAGAGGCCCTACGCAAAGGGATAACCTTATCATCTTTTAGGCATGTACGTATATGTTCTCACATAAGAGGCCCTAAGCAAAGGTCAGTAACTTCATACTTGCACTATGTGGGAGCCAGAAAAATCTTAAGGCTTCAGGGAGATGGCATTAGACCTTATTAAGCCATATGCACAAGTGTTGTGACTAAGCACATAACCGAAAACGATCAAGGTCATTGAAGGCTACAAGGATTTTCACCATCGGATGGCCCCGAAGGTCTCAAAGGGATCTCAAGGAGGAACTCTTAGGACGATGTGGCACAGTGGGGCCGGTTGACCGACATTCAATGTCACAGGACATAAGGAATCCAAACTTTGTTATCACATAGATATAATAGCCTGAGTATGGCAGTGCCCATGGTCTACATGGACGGTATGACGTCAATAAATGTGAAATCGACATTTAAGAAAGATGATGTTACCTGACATTTAAAAAAGGGGGCAATGCGTGAATAGTCAAGGATTTATGTCCCGAACAGAGAACTATTGTTGTTAATTGATGTGGGAGGAGATTCATGTCTCACTTACCTGAGACCCCTGAAGTCTCGTGTGGAGGTATTAACAAGAAATGTATGGGGCCTTAAGCCCAAGATTATGTAGCTATGGCTTAATTATACATATACATGTAGCTAAAGGGGAGGTCCACCAATTATGTTTATTTTATGATATGCCAAGGAAAGAGGGGGTTCACACATGGTGACATGGAAAAGCCATAGTGGTAGCTATGTGAGGATTGGCATGGCAGAGATTTTGCATGCCACGTGGGAATTGCATGGGGTCTTCAATAACTACATATTCAAATCTCTTTACTCAATCAACGTCGGGTTCGATCCTCTAAAGCAACATACGGCACAAACTTTTGGATTACTTCATGAGAACTTTGTTTGCTTTAGGAATGCTTTAAGGTCTACTTAAAAATCTCTAAAGTCTCCTTCAGGAGGTCACCATATTATGCTTTAATACTGCTCCTAAGTTCATCTCAAATAATCACTACACGTCTAAATAAAGTCATAAAAGAGAGGGGCCAAGCTCTGTTTCTTCATAGGTTGAGGTAAGCTTTTAGTAGAAGATCAAGATCTGATCTTCAACAAGGTTGTTTTTTATTACGGACAGAGCTATAAGGATTCCCTAGTTGCAGGGTCGAGATCTGCTTCAGGTTTGAGTTACTACAGGCCCAAAATGAGGTCATAGGCCAAAGTTCAAAGGCTTTTACTATCACTATGGGGATTAAAATTCATAGTCTTTTTAGGTGGTTGAATTACCTCGGGCTAAGGCATTTTCTTTAGGTTTTCCACAGGTTGAATTTAGGCAAAGAGTGGTCTTAAGTTTTAACTTTGGAAATAAGTCGAGTTTGGCTCCTACAAAGGAGGTCAAGGTCTGCTTCAAGGGTGGATGGATATTTCCCATAAATTTGATTAAGAAAATTCCAATCACCGAAACTTAAGAACAAAAATAAAAAACCACAAATTTCTTCTTTAATTCTTCTTGAGGTTCATGAGGTATGAACATGTGTTCTCCTTCCTCAAACCAATTTTTTTCTCTTAGTCTTGACCAATTTGATGCTCATTTAAAAAGGAATTTACTTGTATTTATACGAGTCCACTGAACGAAATCAACATGTATGTTGGGATGAAGGGTTAACATGACTGTAATTTAAGTTGACCTATGCATTACTTATGGTGTTTATTTAAATTTGCTTTAGGGCCGACCTATGCATGCCTTTTAATATGAAAATATGTTTTAATATGTCATATATTTTGCTAGAATACTTTCTTCTAAAAGAGTATGGTTGATATTTTCTCATTAGGTGCTTGGAATTTTCTCATCCGCATAGGTCTTCTACTAATCTTTTGTATCTGTCTTTTTCAGTGTCTTTAGGGATAGCTACCAAAGGTTCCTCTGTTGAGACATAACTATTCTAGTAATGGCATCAATACCTAATGGAAAACATGTATTTTGATCATATTTCCTTCCATGCATCTCCTTACACTTTAGAACTTCCAGAATTGCTTTGACATCAATGAAAACTATACTTAATAAACCCCCTTATCTTTACAGGCACCAACTTGAAGGAGACTCCAATCCATTGATCTACAAGCACCAACTTGCTTCATCCACTCAAATCCCTCTTTCATACATTTTCAGAATCAGATCTATGGAACCAAAATTATACATCACTCTTACAGCCAACATTATTCTCAAACAACAATTCAGATATGCATTATTTGTTTACATAACACCTTCAGTTTCCAACCAATATGATCTCTCAGCCTCCGCACAACTCTAATCTCAAATTTGGCACTTATATTTGTACCAATTGACACACTATATCTCCACCACTCCTTCACCAAACCACTCTCTTCTTTTCTTGATTTGAACAGATGGTCATGTACTTGTGCACTAAACTCCTACTCGTCGATTTTCCTTCATAATTTACTGTGTTTATTATCATGGGTAGTGATCAATGGTTTTGACCCATGGTTTCGGGAGTTGACATGAACATTATCTTCGTTGTTCTACTCGTCCATAATAGTTCCATCATTAATGTGCATGTGAATGGTTTGATTTCACATCGTTTTGTTTCCATTTATAAACTCAAAGTTCTCGCACTTGACCAATTTCGACATAATTCTTGAATAACTTTGGAACCCAAAACTCTAGTTGTGGCTCCCTTGAGTGCTTAACTCCTAGCCGCATGTGACCTCAACGATGACCTTCAGGTTAAAAAATGCTTTATGTGTTTGTCGATTCACCGCCTATCATCCAAGTGCATTAATATTGACTACACCTTCAAACTGGATGATTTGGTAGACATATATATTAATTGACGTTCATTACCCGACGTAAATTATTTCACATATGTTACTCCACCGCTCATTATCCAAGTTCGTTGTGATGTAACAATCCCTCCAACTGGGGGATCCAATTGATTGATACATCACTTGAATATCTATTACATATTGTAGATTATTTCTATATATCGGTGAACGTGTCAGCCACATTCACTGATGAACAACACCTTCAAACTGGGTAGTCCGGTGAGATACCCATGAGCCACCTCATCTACCACATCGTGGATACATGTCATCTATTGTAGCTAGTAAGAGTTTTCCACGTCTTCTCCTACTCACATGTGCTTGCCATGTGTCACTCGCCAACCACACATTTGACCCATCAAAAGTGCCAAAACCACTTTCCACATGGCACACACACAAGTCACCACATCATCAATTTTCCAACTATGTTCCATTTCATCTAATGTCCGCCTATAATGTTTTGTCAAGAAAAATCATTGGTATTGCAAGGGGGGACCCTTCCTAGGTTTGGTATGGAGCAAGAGGTCCCATAACCAATCATAGGCTACCACATAGCCAACGATAAACCATCATGGTTTCCATCATAGGAGATACATTCATGTAACTTTCAAATAGGCTTGCGCCCCCTCCTATCATAGATATTCCCAAGCTTCTTGAACTAATGACACAACCAATGAGGGATGTCCAGTGGATTCTAATCTCATGAGAACTTACCGATGGGCTCTCTGTTACCTGAGGTTATAACTAGGATCCAATCTTATTATCCATTTCAACCTTCTCCTTCTGGCTAAGAATGACTCGCCTCAATCTAGTGAGGGGCCTATGCTCCAAGCACATATTTGTCTAGAACTGTGACCAAGCAAGAACCTTGCTTGTACTACTTCACTTCAAACCCAAGTTGCTCCTCAATCTATGGGAGTTAGACAAAGTTCCATATACCATTGGAAAGGTCTATGAGCAGGCTAGACAAATATGAACTTTGCATTATCCTTTGAATTAAGGAATTGAATAAGTATTTCCTTCAAATATAGACTATCTTAACATCAAGCTTGACAACGTACACTCAGTAAACAAAGACAAATCCAGTAATGTAATAAAATACACTCAACAAATTCCCCTTGAACTTGACATCAATAATAGAACATACTCAACAAAAAAATGCTATGACAAGTATTGAGATAATTTGTCCTATGCTATCTTTTTGTATGAGAAATATTAAGATATCTCTTTCTCTTGTGATTTATGATTAATTACTATTAATTTATTTAAAAAATCTTATTCAATTTCCACATTAATATAATTTCTCTATATTCTTATTTTCTTGTTCTTTTTTAATTATAAATTTATTTTTAAACCTTCTAAAAACTTCTAACACCTATTTTATCAAAAGTATATAAAAAAATTCTAGCAACCCACACTCTCTTGAATATTGCATATAAACATAATAAAACAACAACAACAAAATTTATATCCGTTAGCAAAGAAAAATTACAACATAAAAAGAAAAAAGTAAGAAGGAAGATTGATAAAACGCAAAATAAAATAACTTCTAACACCTATTTTATCAAAAGTATATAAAAAAATTCTAGCAACCCACACTCTCTTGAATATTGCATATAAACATAATAAAACAACAACAACAAAATCTATATATATCATTATATTAAATCACATATATATCAAGATTTCTTAGTTTTCTTAATTTAGAATCAAAACCTCTCATAATATCATACTTGTAAATGAATATTTAACAAATTTAAAACACTATTTATAATTATTAATATTTATGGTAATATTATTGTCTATGTTTGTGTTCACTATGATATTTTGTATAATTTGAAAAAGAGTTATGAATTATGTTTGTATTTTATTTTATTTTTAATTTAGAAGCAAAAGTACAAGTATATATATTTATATTATATTGATATTGAAAAGGTATATATATTTATATTATATTAATATTGAAAAATACATAGTGTACAATGTGGAGAATATGGGGATTGAGACAATATGGAGATTTAGCACTTTACTGGTTGGAAAACTCATCCCTGAGTGGGGAAACTAAAGATTAAGACACACAGAAACTTTTGCCTCTGGGAAGGGAACCCAAAGACAGAAATTTCTCTGGGAAGGGAACCCAAAGACAGAAACTTAAACTGCAAAATTGAAACAAGTCAATAAATAATCAAAATTGTCCAAATTGTAAACTGAGTAGCGTTGGGTCATCTGCTGACCAGCCAAAACAGAAGAGCCAAGAGGCATAAATAGACCAACCTGGTATGAGCTATGAAAACTTGAGAATTTAACGAGAATATGTAGAGGAGTCAACCTTTAGGAGCTGGACCGAAGCTGCACTGAAGGACCTTGCACATTTCCCGTCACTTGGAATATCCTTAAAAAATGTAGCAGTCGTTGGGACTAGGGTGGGGAGGAGACACTAAGAGGACCGAGGTGTGTGCAGATGACAGAGGCGGAGCTGGGTCGAATTCTCTACGAACAGGAGAGGGACGATGAACAAGGGCCATGAAAATTGGTGGATACGTAGAGAGCAGGGGTGGAGAATTGGAAGGCAAGGGAGTTGGGGAAGAAGGGAACGATATATTGGGTGGGAAATCAATATCCAGGTTGCGAATTAGTTTTTTAGAGAGGAAGAGTTGTGACGATTGTAAGTTGAGAGCTTTCTTATCCAACATGTGGCCTGTGACTTCTCTTTCTCGTACTCCTCGAGCTTACAAGCTAGGATATTACAGAGAGCCGAAAGTGTGGGCCTACCACTGTGAGTTTCTTCCTCCTCAAACTCGAGCACATGACGTCTGATATGGGGACGGATTCCATTGTCAAACTGCGTTGTCATCGAAGGTGGTCGGGCGCATTCTTTTCCACTCCATCTGTTGGCACGGAAAGAGGTAACCAGTCATATATTGGGTATTTAATGTCGAAATAGGAGCACTCAAGTTAACGCGATAACACGAGAGTTGGCAATTTCGGCATTAAATAATATTTGCCGGCTCCGTGTTATCGGGCTAACTTGGGTGCTCCTATTTGGACATTAAATACCTAATATATTGTTGGAACTACTACACACCTACATGCAGACTCTTAGTTAGAGCATGTGACTGCATGCAAGATTCCTTTTGCATGTTGGAACTACTACACATCTACATGCGGACTTTTAGTTAGAGCATGAGATTGCATGCAAAATTCCTTTTGCATGATTTAATCCTTGATTTACTCCTTGATTTGCTCCTTCTTTAACTCCGCAACTGACTAGTTATCTCCGGAACTTGTTGTAGGTGTTGAGTCTTCTCATTGATCACCACTATAGTCATTACCTTGGGATCTTCACCCAGTAATGCTATATCATGAGCATTGTAACATAATTTTCAATTGAATCATTCTTTTCTTCTTTCGATTTTCTTTTAGTGTTTTTTCTCTGCAAAGCTGTGTGTTCAACCTTTACTAGCTAGTTTCATCTGTTCAGGTTTTCTAACACATTTATCTCCGGAACTTGTTTTGGGTGTTGAGT
>Ga0115851_100953_pt1 | contig 14592 bp, 8 predicted proteins | sample InSIn2gowninarea_FD_83865 | JGI IMG/M metagenome (GOLD analysis project Ga0115851, IMG submission 83865)
TTGTATTTGCTGGATAATAGAAAGGAAGGACTGGCTGTTTAGGGTGGGTGTAGCCCAAACTGGGTGAACCACGTATATCTGTGTCTCTCTAGTTTTATGCGTTTTCTGTGTTTATATTTATACAATATTCTATGTGTTCCATTGCTCTGTAATATATAATTTCCTAACAGAAGAGTGGGTGGAGACACATTGTAATCTGAATACCTACTGGTTTAGTGGGTTGTCACCATTGTGTGCTTTGGATCCCTACATAATAGAGTGGGAACTTTATGGTTTTGGGTACTTATAGGGCTAGTAGGTGGAACATCATATGCTTTGGATTCCTATAAGTAGGTGGATACACCGTGAAATTTGGATTCCAATGTGAACTAGTTGATTGGCATCGGTGTGAATTCCCTTGAGCAATTACTCCTGAAATTTTGAATCCGACTCGGGGGTGGTCAACTGCAAGAAATATTGCAGTGCAACTGATTTCTGTTTGGATGGAGAGTTGAAGTCCCTCCCTTAATTTCCAGTCCCTTAATTTAATCAGATAAGTATATCCACCTATATATGTGTGACACTTTGAATAATGCATGAAGTTGTTATGTGGTATAACAATGATTGTATCAACATTTTTATGGAGGAATGTGTTATTCCCAGTTATTTATAATGAGATGGTCATGTGTATGTTCTCATAGTTTGAGGGACTTGTTGATCTCTATGATTGATGATATTTTCCTGAGTGCAAGGTTAATTACATAGTATCTATAATTACTTGTTCAATTCATTTGCTTATCCCTGTGTCTGATTTATATTATTCAGTATGTCATGAATATCATAGATATTTTTTATTTGTGGATTGGTGAAAGTTTGTGGTTAATGTTGTGTGTGGCATGTCACATCAATGGATCTTGTGGTCCCTGTTTGAATCCATTTTGTTATTAATGGGATATTGTTGTTTTTAAATGTACAATGAAGTATCAACTATGGTTGAGCTCATTGTACTGCCTAAGTGCAGGTTTGTCTAGTGGATACATTTCACGTATTAAGGCTATGTATAATGCCTTGAGTGATTTGTGTTAGATAATATTTTTATCCCTATAATAGTTTGATGATTTGAGCAACACTTGAACTACAGTAAGGATCAGTTTGGTTGTTTGAATCCTCAAGACTTCAAGCCTGAGTTTCATTGATTAACATGTCCACATCAAAGGCTAAATAAGCCTTGGTGAACATGTAAAGGAGTCTCTAATTTTGGTAAGGATGGGAAAACCTTGACGTTCCTTAAAAAATATTTATACATTATAAGGAACAAATATGTGTCTCTGCAGAATGAGACCCTCATTATTTGGTTATGGATATCATTACGTCCCGAGGGATGAAGATGTGCCTCTGTGGGATAGGAATCTTAACACTTGTTGACAAAAGTTGCAAACTGGCGAGGTCGTCAGACATGAACAACAAACAACATGACAAAGTGCCAAAGAACAAATAAGTGCAAAGTGACAAACAATAATACATCTTGTAATTTGACAAACAATAAACATCATCGCAAGATGACGAACAACAAGTGGTCTGACAATGGACGAGCAATAGACATTTTCACAATGTAATGAATAGTGAATAACATCACAATGTGACGAACATCAAATGTCATTGCAATTGAACACAAAAAATGTTGCATTATGAAAAAAAATCATTTTTAACCATGGTCAACCATGTTTAGCTAAATCAATTGTGATTGTACCTTGGTTGATTGTTGTGAAATGCAGTCAACATGGTCAAGATTGTTAACCATGTTCAACCAAGGTAAAAAATGACCAAACAATGTTCAATAATGGTCAACATGGTTGACCATCGTCAACCATAGGCAAGATGGCCAACCATGGTTATCATGGTCAAATTGGTCAAACCATGCTCACTCATGGTTGACATGGTTGACTATAATTGAGCTTCATTTGAACATAGTGAACATGGTTTACTGCATTTGACCATGGTTGACCATGTTGTCTATGGGTGACTAAGATTGATATACTAGGATGATAAACATGTAATATTTACTAATATGAATACATAATTGGCAATATGAATATGGTGAACATGGCTTACAAGGTTTAAATGGTTGAGGATGATGTTTATGGGCGACTATAGTTAATGAAATATGGCCATGGTTGATGTTCATGGGTGACTATGGTTAACCAAAGATAGCCATGGTTGATCATGGTTAACCCTTGTTGATCATGTTTGACTAATCTATCATAGAAAACTATGGTCAAATTGATCAAAACACATTCACCCATTATTGACATGGTTTCCCAAGGTTAACTATGGTTGGTTAAACTTAACATGGTTGAATATGGTTGAGCATGGTTTTTCTCATGGTGAACATGGTTGACCATCATGTATATGGGTGACTAAGGTTTATATTCTAGATGCACATGTAACATTTACTAATATGAATACAAAATTGATAATATGAATATGGTGAACATGGTTTACCAATGTTGTTGACCATGTTGTCTATGGGTGACTATGGTTGATGAAAGATGACCATGGTTGACCAAAGTTGATCAAGGTTCACTAATGTTGACCATAGTCAGTCATAGTCAACCATGTCAATCTTAGCTAATCATAGTCAACCATGATCAACCATAGTCAATGTGGTAAACCATGATTATCCATAGTCAATGTGGGCAACCATATTCATCTATGGTAACCATGGTTGACTATGGTTGATCATAGTTAACTATGATCATTATGGTCAACCATAATTGACTTTCGTTGTCATTGTTGATGATAGCCAACATAATTAGTTGTAACACCCTCCTCCCACATGTACCCAAGCTAACCGATCCACCAGGGTAAACATGTGATGAAGAGTTACTATGATATGATTCAACTCCCCAAGTACAGTTAAGGAAGTGGAATCGACAAACCAAAACAAAATTGACCTTCCTCATCAGTTACAAGACCCCCAAGGGCTAACCAGCCACTCTAGGCGCTCGAACCTTGAGTAAACCTGATTTTTGACTGAGCTAGACCCCTAGTCTCTCCCATGACAAGCCTTCCATGCGAATGAAACCCTCCAGTTGCTACCACAACAAGGCATCCATGCGACTACAAACTTTTTCAGGCAGTTATGTGCCAGCTACCCCGAATTCCGAACCACTTTTTTAGGCTAGGACTCAGGCCTCTACCCAAAACTTGATGAAACTCTCAATAATGATAAATAATAAGAAGACAATGCCTCAAATGCAAAAATTGAACAAGGACATGACTTGACTCATACTAACCATGATAGGCATTTTGTTAAACACATCATAAACATGTAATGTATAGGTCATATAAACACATATGAATATAGGGATCTCATACATATATGGGAATCATCAAGAAGGTCTAATGCCCTCTCATAATAGTTGCAATATCATATATTAGGTCATGCATTCATTAATAGTTCATTTACTAACCAAAATATGATGAGAGCCATAATTCAAATATGTCATAAAACATGCTTATAAACAACATACAACCAGATAAATATCAATGATAGAGAAACAATTAAAACTACATTATAATAAGTACATTTACCCATCAAATACAAGATGAAAGATCTCATATTAACATATGAAAAATCCAACCAAGTTAGGGACTTCCACGTACCACCCGACCATAGATTGGGTTGAACCAAATCTCTCTTTCAACCAATCACCCCTGTACTATATTCCAAGCATGAATATGGGATCTCATGGAATAAATAGAGAAAAACCAAACTAGGGCTTCCAGAGGCCAAACCACGTCAACCCTCAACCAGTGATTCCACCTCACGGTCAGACATCACTAACCATCACCAAACCGGTCTCCATCAAAGTTGTCCAGGGCTTCATAGCGTTTGTTCCAACCCAACTTCCAGGACTAGTAACTCAACCCATAACTTCTATCAAGCTCCAAATAGTTTGTCCAACCAAGGCTTCTAAGAATAGTAACTCAACCCACCAAGGGCTACAGAGAGTTTTTCCAACCAAGGCTTCTCAAACTAGTAACTCAACCCAAGCTGTTACAGGGATTCTAAAGTGTTTGTCCAACCAAGGCTCCAAGAACTAGTAACTCAACCCACAACCAAAGGAACATGAGCACCAATAAAGATAAAACCCACAACACCATGGTTATTCAGGAAATGGCAAGGCTAGGCAAAACCATTGTCAATCCAGGCAATCCTCTATCCCAATGACAAATCATATCCAAGAAACCACATGCATGTGCCATGCATGTTGAAAATAACAAGAAAATCATACATGCAACTCGGTACCTGCAAGAAAAACCCACTGTAGCCATTGATCCTGTTGTCCTCTTGCGCTTTCCTATTTTTCCTTTACCTTCTTGCTCCAGATCCCAAGTATGTCACACTCCTCCAAGAGTGCTCCAAGAAAACTCTAAGTGTACAAGAGTATGAGAGAGAGAATAGAAGAGAGAGCTTCAAGCTAAAACTGACAAAAGCCATGGATCGATCCTCATAAGCCTTTTTATCATTGAGACCTCTATTTTCTCCATTTTCCATTATTTTTTCTTCAATTCATCCTCACATGAAAATTGTAACCTTTCACCTACCTTTTCTCTTATTTTCCATTATTTTCATAAATAAGATGTCAATTCATGCCACTTTTCCTTCCAAAGCCTTTGCCATTGCCTTTGTCAATTTACATAGCCATTAATTAATTACAAGTGATCCCTATCACTATGCTTTTGCCTAACATTCAGCTTGGAATACGTGTCACATGACCTTGGTTATTGTTTTGCCTTTATTAACTTTATTACATGATTTTTTAACCCGTGGTTGTTACATTAGCCATAGTCAACTGTAGTCAAGATTGGTCAACCATGGTTATCTCTAGTCAACCATAGTCGCTATAATCAACCTTAGAAAACTATGGTCAACTCATGCTTAACCATGTTCAACATGGTCAACTATGGTTATAATGGTCAATTGAGGTCAACGAAGGTCACCATGGTCAACCATGGCAACCATGGGCATCTATTGTCAACATGGATAACTATAATCTATCACAAAAAATTATGGTCAACATGGTCAAACCCTATTTAACATGCCCAACCATAGTCAACCAGGGGCAACCATGATTAAACATGGACAACATGGTCAACCATATTCAACTTTGTTAAATGTGGACAACCTTGGTTATTCATAGTCAACTATATGTTTCCTAATAAACCCTCCTCAACCATAACTTCAACATATTCAACCATAATCAAGCATGATCTACTAATCCTTCCCACACACACTGATCATCAACTAGCACAACCATATCAGTAAATATTGTTGATATATGTCCATTGACGTCATTTCTATCTTTTATATGCCAACCAACATATAAAAATAAGATCGACACATATATATTAATCACATTTACTAATATAATAGCACTAGTAAACATCAAAATAACTTGGTTGATAAAAGACTCAATAAATAAATAAATCATTATTTTAGAAAATGGAAAAATATTATAACTAAATTTGTTAAGCACATTATTTAAAGCCTCGTTGTAAAAGCTTGATTTCTTTAATGCAACACATAAATGAACTATCATTACCAGCATAGATCCATCTTAAGCACGAATCTAACATGAGCCTAGAGGGATCAAATTTCTTTAGGTGCAAACTTATTTTAGAGTGAAAAAAACAATGTGTAATTTTTTATTGTTTAAATTGTATTTTTGAATGCTATAGAAATTACATAACATGTGTATTGAGCCATTTTATCAACCCACATTAAAGTGTGTTTTTTGTTATTAATATATTTTTCAGTATACATTAATATTTTTTTTTGACGAAAACGGGTATGGGGTATTTATATTCCTCTTGGGCTGAATGCCAATAGTCTGATTACATAGAGGTCTTCTTTATTATGATGCGGGTCACATTTGTGTGTGAATATGCATCTTATTCTTACAGAAATCTTCCTTGATTTGGTGTCCATGTTTTTAAGCGTTTCCCCCCATTTGAAGATACAAACATATTGCTTTAAGAGAAGACAGTAAATCATTTGATCCTGTATCTTAAGGTATGGGATCCCATGTTTCTTCTTTGTCTTTCTGCTTGGTTCCTGTTGAGAGTAGAGTGGCTTTGTTGGCCTCTTTGTCTGCCTCTTTGTTAAAGGCTCTCAGCACATGAAAATAGCTTAATCTCTGGAAGCGTTTTCCAAGTCCCTTGATTCTGGATATCAGTCTATTGAGCTTGAGATCTGTCACAGTGGTGCTGGAAGCCATTGCATCTAATATGATCTGAGAATCCCCGATAACATTGGTTGTTTCAACATTTGTGTCTTGGAGGATCTTGAGTCCTTGATATAAAGCAAGAGCTTCAGCTTGCACGCTGGTTGTATGCCCAAGCCCCCATGCGAAGGAGTGAATTATTTCCCCATTTCGATTTACTATGGCTGCGCCAGCTTTTCCCGGATTTCCCTTTGCTGCCCCATCAAAGAAAAGAGTATGTCCTGAAAGCGCATTGAGCCATTCTTTAAAGTCGCCTTCATATTTTCTTATGTGCCATTTTTTGTGAGAAGGGACAGCTCTGTTTGCTGGATGGAATTGCAAGCCAATGGGTGTACCCCAGGTGATGTCTTGTTGACTGAGGTTTGAGTCGTCTTTAATGTCAGCTAGGCATTCCCTGAGTTGGCTTTTAACTTTGCTCTCTAATACCTTGCTGTTCTGTTTTATGTCTCTAAATATTCTTCTATTACGTTCAAGCCAGATTTGCCAGCATATTATCTTTGGAAGAATATCCCAAGCTGTTTTTACTACCTGATGTTTTGAAGGCTGTCCTGGATAGTTGGCTGTCCATTTTGAAAACAACTCCATAATGGAGCTTGGCAATAAGAGATTGGGATTCAAATTCTGAACAAAGTATTCCCAGATTCTTTTGGAGAACGAACATTCCAACATAATATGCGCTGTTGTCTCTGATTTGTCTTTGCACAGCGGGCATATAGAAGGCCCCTGTATTCCTTTCCTCTGCAATATATCGTGGGTGAGTATTTTTCCATGACAGAGCTGCCAGGCGAAGTGATCTGTCTTCGGCCATGAGGGGGTGCGCCATACTCCATGCCACGGTGTTGGATCTGGAGGAACGTGCGGTTTCTCCATTAATTTTCTGTAGCCGATGGCCACGGTGTATCCTCTGCTTTGCGCTCCCCATCCCTTGCGATCCTGACTTCTCCTCTGCGTGGGGGCCAGGCCATGTAGATGCTCAGTCAGCACGGTCCATTCCCTGCGCAGATGATCTGGCACTTCCACTGCTTTCCAGCCCGTCCAGGTTTCGTTATGCCACAGCGATATGTCCCATAGCGTGCGCAAGCCCTTGTTGTTCATCCACGATCGCAGGTCCCTTGTGACGATTTTATTTTCAAGAGGCTCCCTGTTCATAATGCGATCGGACCAGATGTTTATCCTCCTGCCATTCCCGGGGATCCAATATGAATGATCCCTGATTAGGGGGCCTGCTTTGATGCAGAAGTTTAGGAATGATGAATTCTGCTTAATGAGAGGCAAATTCTGAGCCTGAAATTCGTTCTCTAAGCATCTTAATCGGGATTCCCTGAGATACTTTTTCCATAAGGCTAGCTGAGCCCATCCAGGTTTGGGCGCAATGATCCTCCAGATGGTCTTTGTTGCCATGGCCACGTTCTGATGACCTATATTTTTTAAGTTTCGACCACCTTCCATCAACGGCTTGCCAATGGTTTCCCAACTGATAATGGGGATTTTCCTTTCATTTTGCTTTCCGCCCTTCCAAAAGAACCTACGCATAAAATCATCCATCTTGCTGAGGATGGTTGAAGGAGCATGGAGACCTGCAAAGTGGAAAATTGGGAGGCTTGACAGCACAGATTTTACAAGAATTGACTTGCCAGCAGCGTTGAGCCAACGAAAACCCCAGGACTGAATTTTAGATTTGAACTTTTCAAGCTGAGGATGCCAGTCTTTGACTGAGAGTCTTTTGAGGCAGATAGGGAGGCCCAGGTATTTAAAAGTGGTCCAAGAGGATGAAGCAGCAAAATCCAGGCATCTAGAGATAGCAGAAAGAGTTCTTGGCGAAGTATTCCAGGAGTAGATATGGCATTTATTCTTGTTAAGGGCGCTGCCAGAAGCCTTGATAGAAACATCTAAGGCAGCTTTGAACTTGGAGGCTGAGGAGAGGGTGGCACTACCTAACAGCAAGGTATCATCCACAAATAAGGCGTGGTTTAAGCTTTTGACCCCTCTGGCTATACAAAGGCCATTGATCTCTTGGTCTTGCAATTTTCTCTCTAACAGGAAACTGAGGACAAAGGCTTGAATGACAAAAATCAGAGGGGAAAGAGGACATCCCTGCCTGAGGCCTCTCGAGGCTTTGAAAAAATCAGTGGCTCTTCCATTTACTAGGGGAGCAATCCAAGGCTCTGAGATGCAGGCCCGGACCCACTTTATAAAATTTGCTCCAAAACCAAATTTACACATTACTTTTAACAGAAATCTATGATTGAATCGATCGAAAGCATTTGCTAAGTCTAGTTTGATCACCATACCTTGTTCCTTTCGGTGGAGACTTGAGTGTATTGCCTCCTGAACGAGAGTGTAGTTATCCACGATTTGCCTTCCCTGAATGAAACCTCCTTGATTTTCCGGAATTATTTTTGGTAGGATGGACTTCAGCCTGTTTGCGATGACCTTGGTAATTAATTTGTACCCGGTGTTACAAAGCGAGATCGGGCGAAATCTGCTGAAGTTGCTGGCTCCTTTTTCCTTTGGAATGAGAGCTAAGAAAGCAGAGTTTGTGCTGCCTCCTATTTTCTGAGAATTTTGAGATTTTTGTACCATTTTAAGCAAATCCTTTTCCACAATCGACCAGCAAGCTTGGAAGAATCTGGCAGAGAAGCCGTCTGGTCCCGGGGCCTTGTCAGGCTCCATGTCAAAGAGGGCTTTTTTAATTTCCTCTTTTGTGATTTTGGCCTCTAGGATCTTGTTCATACGGGGAGAGATTGCTTGAGGGATAATGTCTAGCAGCTCTTGATGAAGAAGAGTCTTCTGGTCTTCAGTGAATAGATTTTGGAAATGTGTGTACGCTGCTTTCTTGATGTCTGCAAATTCCTTGTGCGTGACATTATTTTCCTTGATCTCAGAGATAGTATTGAAACTTTTCCTAGCCTGGGTTTGCTTGTGGAAGAAGCTCGTATTCCTATCTCCAGCTTTCAGCCAGAGATTTCTCGGTTTTAATCTCCAGTATTCTTCTTCTGCCAAGCAGGCCTTATGATAGTTCTGCTGTAGATGGGTTTCCTGGTCAATCAACTCCTCTATGATTATGGCGCTCTCCATGCAATATTGATGAGAGGCAAGGGAGGTATGATGACTTTCCTTTCAGTTGCTGGATTTGGGAGAGTTTTTGCCCAGCGTTTCAAAACTCTTTTTGTCCTTCTGAGTTTTTCCTCCCAAATGTAAAAAGGTGAGCCATTGACAGGTTGGCTCCAACAATCTTTGATTGTTTGCATGAATAGGGGTTCCTTTACCCAAAGTGGACTGAAGCGGAAAGGAATGGGTCCCAGATCTGGGTGGGCAAGCAGCTCTAGCTTTATCGGCTTGTGGTCCGAGATGCTAAACAGGAGAATATGCATTCTGGATTCTAGCCCAAGAAGCAGGAAAGAACCTTGGATGAAAAATCTATCTAGCATGGCAGCTATATGCCCAGGCCCTATTCTTTTATTAGACCATGAAAACTTACCGGTTGAGGGTTTGATGTCTATCAAGTCCCATTCTTGCAGAAGATCCTCCGCCCATTCTCTTGCCGGGTCTCGGACTGTGCTTCCTCCCCTTTTCTCAGATGAGTGGAGAGTGAGATTGAGATCTCTAGCAATGATTACATTTTCCAGAGTTGTCAGATCTGCCTGTTGTTTTATGGTGTCCCAGCACTCCTTTTTCTCTCTTATGTTGACTGGAGAATATACATTGAAGATAGCGATGGTTTCCTTTGTGTCAAGGTTCTGCATCTTTAACATCAACCAATGAGTGTTGGTTGCTTCAGAGGTGAGTGCATATTTGTTGGAGTTCCATAGAGTACCGATTCCTCCTGAGGCGCCCCTGGCTGAGTTAGCTCTTGCTTCGCTTTTGGGCCACAACTTTTTGCTTATTTGCAGGAAGAGTTTTTCTTCCATTTTGGTCTCCTGGATGAGAAGTATATCTGGGGCTTCTGTTCTTATTAGATTTCTTATGCCTTCTTCCTTAACTTTTCTCCCCATACCTCTACAGTTCCAGGAGATAGCTTTCATTATTTATGCTTCTGCTGGGCTCCCTTGGATCCTTGGGGCTGGTTTTTCCCCATTTTGGGCTTTGAGGCCAGGAGCTTTTCCAGCGTTGGTTGGCTACCCTGTAGCTTATCTTTGTAGGTCTGCTTCTCTCTTTTCTCTTTGTCTGTTTTGCGACCCCTTACTGATCGTCTCACCGAAGTTTGGGATTCGCCTATTTCTCCTTCTTCTTCTGACTCCTCAGTTTCTTGTTCTTCTTCTTCCTCTTCTTGGAACGTGTCTTTAGGATTCTCGGCTTCTTTGGGGGAAGTTGGAGGTGTGCTTTTCCTTGAGGATTCTAGCTTTTGTATCTCTGCTTCTGGAACATCTTCTGTCGGTTGACTTAGAAGGACAAATTTATTTTCTTGCGTCTTTTTTGTAGGGGGTTTCTGAGTGTTGATCTGAGGGTTGCCTTTGCCCTGTTGTCCTCCCTGTTTTTGTCCCTTTTGATTGGCTCTGGTTCGTCTTACTTGATTCCAGCCCTCTTCATTTCCTTTCTCTGGCTCTGGGTTGGTCAGTCAGTTTCTGGCGAAGTGTCCATACACGTGGCATTTCCTGCATTTGAAAGGCAGTTGTTCTTAATCCAAGATCTGCACATGGGACCAACTACCGACTTTGATTTTGATTGCTTCTGGTAAGCCTTCTTCTAAGTCTACCTCCACGCAGATCCTGGCACAATCGTACTGGTCCTTGTTGCTTGCCCGATCTATGAATTTTCCTAGGGAGTTGCCGATGTGCTTCAAGGAGTCCCAGTTCCAGCAGTGAACCGGCAGATTTGGGAGGCGAACCCATACTGGAACAGCCTTGGGGACATCTACTGCCGGGTCGAAATCCGGTGTCAATTTATTTAGATAGAGGCCCTGAGGGCCCATGAAGTACGGTCTGTTTCTAAAGATCAGGTCTTTATCTTCTCTGGAGGTAAATTCGAAGAGAAAAAAACCTCGCCCTAAAAAGTATGAGGTAACACTTTCGCTGATCAGAGGCGCCCAGTTCCTGTTGACCCATTGTTCTGTAGTTTTCGGGGATGGCCAAAGTCCTGTGAATTGGCCAATGAGTCCCCGATCCGCCAGCAACAAAGCTACCTGCATGGGGGTCTCCGGAGGCAAACAGATCTCTGGAATTTCATCTATTTTCTTGACAAATTTAGAGGCTTCGTTTCTTTTCTTTGGAGGCAAGCCTGCCAAAATTTGATGGAATGCCTCTGCGGCAGGATCAGAGGGAGGATCATGACCCTGGGTCTCCATTAGGCTTAATGTCGGCCGCCACCAAGGCAGCACAGCAGAGATCTCTCCCCAACCAGAGGGGCGACAAGCTGTCAAGATCCGAATAGGTCTGGATTCGAAGAGCTGTCTGGATCGGTGAGCTAGATCCAATCAACTCTGATTTCTTGAGGCAGAGGATGCTAGTCAGTGTTAGGCGCAGGGCTTAGAGCCCGCGAGTGCAGACCGAGGAGAGCCGAGACCTGGTCGGAAACCCTCGCAGCGCAGCTCTTCCTTCTAATATATTATTATTATTATTCAGTATACATTAATATTATTTCATATTAAATATTTTATTCATAACTCACATTCAAAATTTTATTTTATACAACATTAAAATGTTTTCGTTTAACATATATATATATATAGATGAAGTTGATATCACGTGTTAAATATTTTTGAAAAATATAAGGTTTAAACATTTTACTCACATATTTTTTAACTTTTAATTACTTTACATGAAATTGTATTAGGTCATACATACAACTATGCATAACATTTTTCTTTTTTCTTTTTTATTATAGTGGACATTGTTTTTCTATTAATGAAATATTTTATTTTTATTTTCAAGAGAGACACAAACATACATACACATCACCTTCAAAAATAAAATAACGTTGCTTTTGTATTAACAAGGCCTCATAGCTAGTTCCCTGCAGCGTAGTTCAATTATTGAATTTTGAAATGTATGAACTAACTATTGTATTTGAACAAGGGCTACTTTGTCGATATTCTTGCTTATTTTAAGCATCCTTAAATTAGAGTAAGAAACAAATAAAACATACATGAATGAATGAATAAAGTGGTTTTAGTAGCCATAAAATACTGCTAATGATATGAGACTTAGTACTTGAACGTTGAAACCAAAATTCTAGAACCATACTTCCAAACAAAAAAATGTTTCTACCAAAAGTGGTAAAAAAAATATTGATATGGAACGTTGCAACCAAAATTCTAAAACCATACTTCCAAACCAAAAAATGTTTCTACCAAAAGTAGTAAAAAAATTATCGTTATCTTGCATTGGAAATCTATTACCTAAAACTGCTAACATATATATATAAACTTTCTAGAACAATACTTCCAAAAAAAAATGTTTCTACCAAAAGTGGTAAAAAAAATATTGATATTGAACAACGTTGAAACCAATATAACTTTCTAGAACCATACTTCCAAAAAAAATGTTTCTACCAAAAGTGGTAAAAAAAATACGAACAACGTTGAAACCAAAATTCTAACCAAAAAATGTTTCTATCAAAAGTAGTAAAAAAAATATTGCTATCTTGCATTGGAAATCTGCTACCTAAAAATGCTAACATATATATATATATATATATATATATATATAAAAGGTATATGTTCTACACAAGTGAAACGAACACTCAAGTAGAGATTTTTATCAAACACAATAGAATATGCTCAAGATGAACATCACACACACACACACACACACACACACACATATATATATGAATATACTAAATATGAACAAAAAGTATATATTCTACACAAGTGAAATGAACACTCAAGTAGAGATTTTTATCAAACACAAAAAACGAACTAAAAATTTAAGAAAATATTGACATTGTAATATTTTATGTAATAAAGACACAATTATCTTGTTAATTTTAGGTGATATAATTCTTAACAAAATTATGATATATAGTTTTTTAATAATGTGTTTTTGAAAGCATAATAAGTTAAAGATATTTTTATTAATTTTTATTTGATTTTAGGCAAAATTCACTAGTGACAATATGACCATGACTTACATAACTAGATTCCAATGTATTGTAAAAAAAAATAAAAAAATTACATTTGCATTAATTATCTTATGACATTTCAAAATGGATAAAGTATTTGGCAAAACTGATATTAAACATGTCATTTAAACAATATAAAATTATAATTTAACTAACCATTATATCAAAGACTTTGAAAATAAATATGATTGAAATCTTTAGCTGTGAAAAATGAATATTTCAAGGAGTATTTCAAGAACAAGTAGATTAAAAGTTATGTAATCTAAGCACGGTAAAATAATAATCTAGCTAATTATTACATTTTTTAATAATTTCTATATTTCTCAAAATGAAATGTATTATTTATTATTTGATAACGTATTTTTTATATGATGTAATTTGTTATTTTATATGATGTAATATGGTATTTGATAGTATATATGACAATTTTATAGTTGTATCATTCTAGAAATTGAAATTTAATATAAATTTTAAAATGCAAAACAATTAAATAAAGATTCAAAGATACAAAATAATTAAATACAACAAATACTAAAAATATAGGGCATATTAAAATTTTCAGTTAAAAAAAAACAATTTCCAAAATATTTAACATGAATTTGGTGAGACACTTAAGCCCATTGCACCTTCTTACTTTTACTTTTAGTTGAAAATCTCTACTTGACACTAGACAAAATTCTCTAAATCCACCATTTAAAGAAACTTGTATTGTTGGCTTGAAAAATTGTTGAAACCATTTGTAGCATCACCAGTACAAAACATTTTATCGTGACTTCCCCCTCTAACCACATTTATGATATTTGATATTTATTAAAAAGCTAGATCACTTCGGCCATTAATTCCTTCACTTTACTTCAGAAGAACATAGCCATATATAACATTTTATTTCTTGCTAATATAAATTATTCTTCCCAATACCCATTGAATACAATAAAAATATAATATAATATAATTTTACTTCAAATTAATTTTACACATTCTTCCATTATTATCCTTCGTGTTTTTGTACCACCAACAATAAATAGAATTTAAAGTACAAATCCATGTAAAACAAATACCTGCTTTTAGGCAAATTATATTAAAATCAGTTTATATAGTAAAAAGAGATTTGAACTCTCATCTTAAATTTTTGAAACAATTTATAAAATTTATTAAACTTCTTAAAAATTTATCATATTAAAATATTTTTTTTTTCAAAATTAAAATTATTTATAAAATATTTTTTTCAAAATTAAAATTAAAATATTTGAAATTCAAAAAC
>Ga0115851_100955_pt1 | contig 14579 bp, 8 predicted proteins | sample InSIn2gowninarea_FD_83865 | JGI IMG/M metagenome (GOLD analysis project Ga0115851, IMG submission 83865)
AGCAATGAAAACAGGAACATCATCTTCTACCATGCTTCCCACATCAGTTACAGATGACTCAGTTAAGTTAGTTGAATCCATGGAAAACATGTATATATAGGGAGAAGAGCAAAAGAAGCTAAGGCAGGAGGTGAAATTCCTATAAGAATAGAGTACAAGATTTGAAAATTCCTTCATGATAGAAACACAAAAGTCCCAAACATTGTCCCAAAGATTATAGAATATGGAAAAAGATTGTGCCATGGGCAATACATTGGCACAAGTAAAAGAGAATATCTAGGAAAGTATAAATGAAGACATGGAAGACATTTAGCCTTCAATCCAAATTATTTTTTAGAAACAAGAGCTGATTTAAAGGTCTAATTAAGCCATTGAGTAGGTCAGAAAGAAATTGGGAGATAAACCTAATGAAGCCACTGAGCTCATCAAATTTATTAACTCCAAGAACAGTGAGGAATTGGAAGAGTTGGAAATTGAAAATAGAACAGAAACAATTTTGGAAGTCAGGAAAGTGTTGACTAAAAGAAATCTAATGAGATAGATTGAAGAAAAGGGTCGAATTATGAACACTGGTATATAGAAATAATTCACCAAGCTGGAGGCCCTCTACAAGAAAGTAATTCCTAACTTATTAGTTATTAATGATAAGTTGAGCATGTGTTCAGATTACAGTGAGAAAATTATGACCAAGGCAAGAGAGAGTTCAAAGGTTACAACTAGAAGATTCAGTATGACAGGAAAGGCATTCCTGGAAGCATTGGCATACAATCTCGACAATTAGTATGCAATTAAAAGTCTATTCATCACCAGACCAACATTTTCCAAATATATTGAAGTCGACGAATTGTACATAAAGTTGATGAAGATGAATATCCTGAGTGAACAATGCTGGGATAAACTTTGTGAGTTATTGGAGTAAGAAGTAGTTTTGGGGGCACAACTCAACGTTACAACACATCCAGAATTGGAGCACCAGATAGCCAGCTATTCCCCCAATTTAGTGCCACCACTTCAGACAGTTCAAATTTCCCTGATATCATTGTAATAAGTTAGATTGATTTAGTTTTATTATTTTTAGATACATCCTAGTCATTCTGACAAGATATTTTTTATAAATTAATTATAAATACTTCAACTTCAAAAGTATCAAGGGTTTGTTTTTGTACGAAGAACACTATTGTATATTGCTAAAGCACTAATAGATTTACCAATAATACAGAACCTCTTTCACGAGATTATTGTGTCAAGTTGTTGGTGAAGTGCATCCATCATCTTATGTGTTTATATTTCTCTGTTTATAGCACATATTTGTTTTCAAATCTGAATTATTCAATAGATAAGTTAAGGGAAGAATTTTTTTAAATCCACACTCTGCACCCGACTACGAATAATTTTAATGTTTTCTTCTTATCTTTAAATATATAATTTAGGTAACAACACTCTATATTTAAAGTGAACCTTAAGTGTGTTCTTCTTCTCTATTTCACAAACCTTAAAGAATCCATTTAGTTTGGCTACCCTGCCTTATGAGATCTATCTGTAAATACTACAGTAAATATGTATTTTATGTAACAGACTCCATAGCCCAATGGTAATCTAGTTATCATCCAACCATTCAAATACAAATCAAACCTCAAAATTCATAACTAACCTAATATTCAATCCAACAAAGTTAAATCTTATAGAGAGAGCCCTCTTTGAAGCTGGCAAGGCTAGATCCTAGCTTCTAAAGTTGGTTTGTGGTTAACTTTGTGATTTTCTTCTGCAATCTCAGAAAATTACAGAGCTAACAACTTCCTCCCAATATGCATGCAAGTGTATAGATAGAGTCTACGCAGCGACTGTGTAGAACATTTTTCAAAATTGTCCTTTAAATGGTTCCAGATTTCACAAAACACCATCATACTAGTATAATCCACTCCAAACATCAGAACCACATCATTACACCAACCAAACAACATCTACAATTTGAACTTTGAAACAAAAATTTCAGGCTTCAGTCAAGGACCCTTTACCTTCTCTTCCTTTTGCTAGAGTTCTTTTTGGTGGAAGCTTTGGTCTTTGAAGCTTGAGGTGTGAGGTCAATATTCTTAGCAAGTAGTGATAGGGTGGGATTTTCTTTATTCATCGCCTTCAGCTTCAGATTTTTCACTCTTCCAGGTGATGGTGCTTTGGTTGCTTCCTTATACCTCTTAACTAATACCTATGCCTTGTCCAAACTCTTTTTCATGTTCCTCAGCTTTGCATTCAGTACTAGGTTCCTGACATAGAGATTTTTACATTGTTTCCTCACTGAATGGACCATTTTACAAAATGTTTACCTCTGTCAAGGGCCTTGGATGCCTCACGAACCTCTTTGTCATAGTTCGTAAGAATACGCCGCATAGATCTCTTGTAACTATGATTCACTTGCCTGATCCTCTTGACCTGTTCATAACTTTCCTCGAGCTCTTCTAGAAACCTATGATATTCTTTCAATTGATCAAAATGTGGCTTTCCAAGTGCTTGAGCCACCTTTTTCATCTATTGTACATAGCTAAGTTTTGATTTGGATGCTCTAGTTGAGGGTCCACTAAATTCCACTGCAATCTCCTTGGCCTGTTCAACAAATGAGACATGCTTACCTTTCCTCTTAGCAACAGTTTTAGGAGGTGACTCTTCCTTTTCATCTGTTGGTTGACGATCTTCTATCAAGTCTCTAGTTTCCTCTTTAGGAATTCGATATTCATCTGATGTTTGGAAAGGTCTTCTTTCATCTTGACCACCTCAGGGTCTTCTTCCTCATACTATATGGTGTCTTGTTCATAATGCATTGTGTGTTCTCCTTGCTCAAACTAGATTTCTTCATCCTACTTCACTTCCTCTTCTCTGATGTCTTCTTGTTTTTATTCCTTTCTATCCTCGGAAATTTCAACAACTACTTGAGGGTCTGATCCCTCCACATTCTTCTTTGTGCTTGACCTGGTCCTAGGTCTCATCACGAACTTTTCATTCTTAATTGTCTCTTCTACCTTGACCTGAAACTTGGTGGTCTAAGATGATGCCACCTGAACCTTGCTTTATAAAGTTTTCTCTTTGTCTTTCTAAACCTGCTTCTTACCCTGTTTTCCAAGTTTACCTTTGAACTGTTTGTTTTATTTCTCATCATTTTCTTCAACTATCTTGGCCTCTTTAACTGAATGAGTGACTTTCTTCTCTTGTATTTCATGAACTACTTCATCCTCTCAAATATTTACTAAGGAATATTATGTTCGTGGCAGTAAACCAATGCTAGACAAGAGGTCAGACCAGTAAATCTTCCTTCTATCAACTGCAGACTAGACTAAAATTTTTATGAGAGAAATGAAAAAGACTGGACATATGATTATTTTTCAACATTTGAATTTTGGTTTCCATCCTTTCCAAATTTTTAAATAAGAAAAAGGGCAGGTTCATAGGTTTGTTGTCTCTAAAGTGACATATGAGTCTCAGATGATACTAGTATACCTTATTGAATCTACCCTCACACATGAAATACCTCTGGATAACTTTTAATAATTCATTGTAATGGTCTTGCAGGTAGATGGTAGGAAATGTTGTAGCAAACTTATCACTAAACTCGGGCTTGACAAACTGTTTAAAGGTTGAGATGTCAAGTTCATATCCTTTAAACCATTTTTCACGTGTTGTAGGGAGACTTGTAGCATCTGCAACAAATTTTTCTATAATAATAATCTCCACATTCCCTAACTTGACCTTGATATCATGGAATTTTAGAGTGCAAAGGCTAGCTAATATGGTATTGTGACCCATCTTCTGAACTTTTTGACAGAATAAAGTGCAACCAACATTCTCGAAAGAAACTCTAATGGCTTGGGAGGAATTTATGAGGTTTAAGGTGTTGGGTTCAACGCGAGCTATTTCCCCTCCCTTTCTGTTGGTAGTGGGAGCCATTAACCCTAATACCTGGCAAGATTCACTCAAACTTTATGAAATGTCACGTGTAAAAATTAGAGAGTAAAAGAATCTACAAGTGTGACATCACAGACTTAACAAAATAGATGTATGAAACAATGATGATAGGGTAGGCTTACACTCTATTTTGCTTTACGATTTACCCTAACTACCCAGGATTTCGTGATGCTCACATTTCTTCATCAACAAGACACAACTTTAAATTAGAATCCGACTGTGCGTGTGGTTGAAATGCAAGGTATGCATAGCAATTTTTTTCAAAGAGAGAACAAAAAGACCTTTACTGTGCTTAAATGGGTCGTTGAGCAACAAATTCACAAACAGGGCAACTGACTCCTACCTCTCACAGTGCTGAGACTAATCTGCACGAGCTCTGGTAGCTCTAGGGACACTCTGCGTAGTGGTTGCATATCACCTTGTGTAGTGATGGCGCAACATAATTTCTGAAACTCACTTTTATCAACCTTAAATGTGTAACCAATTCTTCAGACCTCCTACATGACAAAACAATTCATTTGCCTGTGATTAGAAACAATCAATATGGCGGCCTTTTAGAGATATTTGAAAATGATTCAAAATCTGTGATGACGTAATTAAACCTGTTATTTAACTAGCGCTCCACTTAAAAAGAAATCATATTTAAACTTTGGGTGCATGATAATATTTGGGATAATGATATGGGTATGATGATCAAATGAGTGTATGATGTATTTGAGTGAGTTTCAATCATCATACGAAATGATGTTTTGGTAGGGGAATTTAGGCGTAGGATTAAAAAGGACTTAGGATTAGGATAAAGGGGATTTAGGCCTAAATACAAATAAGGGATGGCATGGATGTTTTGGAATGGGGAATGATTTGAAAGAATAAGGGGATAAGGGAATAGAATATGTAGAACTAAGGGAACAAATATAGAATGGGGAAAAATAGGGAATAGATCATGAGGGAAAGAAATGATATATGAAAAGGGAGAAAATTGTAATACTTGTAACCATGCTGCTTTAACATCTTTCCCTTTGACTGTAAACACATTGTTCAGTTGAACGACTCTAACAAATCCCCAAACCATGACTCAAAAATCATAATGACAGCTCTTAGAATCAAACACCCCTTCCCATTAAAGATTAATACTTTGATGGCCAAATGAAAACCACTTTCATAATGAATTCCCAGGCAGTGGTTAATCAAACTCATAACACTAAAAAAATTTGTGAGTTTTGACCCTTTGTATGACAACAGAACTATGAATTTTCGAAGACCTTCAATTAACAATAAACTAATTACTCTAACACTATGCAACTATTCCTGAATTTGGTCAACAAAGGAGATTGTACAGGGAAACATTGATGAAGTATATTGTAAGCGGTCAAGACAAACCTAATAATTACCCGCTTTATTATGTGCATTCATACATGGACTCTTTCATTCTTGACAATGATATATGTTTAGAAGAAGAAATGTCAGAGATGGAAAGTAAATCAAGCAAAACAAAGGATGTGCAATCTAAGACTGAAACTGAAGATGAAGAGGATTAAGCTCTTTGGAATATGGATTTTGATGGGGGCAGTGAGTAAGGATGTGTTGATGGTGCTGGACCCTCCAACATGTCAAGGGGATCTCCCCTGTAAGAAGTCCCAATTAGACCTCAAACCGTCTGGTGTAGGAGTCCCAACAGTGGGTCATATGGAAATTCTTTGACTGCGATTTCACATAGAGGAAAGTAAGACAACTCTGTCAGTAGCAAGGGTGTGATTGCTGCATTGAGTCAAGGAAGGTGTATGAGAGGTTCTAACATAGGTGGGTTGAGATGAGTGTGCCCCTTGGAAACCTATAACAATACTTAGATGGGAAGGGAACACACGAGTGAAGATGCATTACAAGCTAGAAATCAAGTCAGTCAGAAATCCAAAGTGATGGTTAAACCAATAGCACATCTGCAACAAGATTCATATAATTACATACAAAATAGTTCATACACACTGTGTAAGTTAAACAACATACATCTCTAAAGCAACCGGAACAGTCCAACTACAATAACAACATGTGCATGAAAACGTGCTGGCTCTTATTATATAAATAAGTGTAAGTTCCAATCATACAATACATCCATGTAAACCCACTAGACCCAACAATGGAACATTACAGCCACATCCGCCTGCTCCTCCAAAGAGATGAACTAGCTCTGTGTAGTGGAGAAGCAAGGCGTGTTACAATACTATGAAAGTTCTCTCCAAGATAGTCTTATCGGAAGGTTGGTTGACCAAAAGCCTATACAATGAGTTATGAGGGACTATTTATATCAAAGGGTGGTGTGGCCCTTGACATTCCCCTTTGTGACTATTCAACTACCCACATGACTATTCACCTACTCTATGATTGTCACATCCACTATTGACACTTGACTTACACTTGACATGACTTAACATTACAATGCACATGTACCCATGTGAACAAAATGGCTTGAGCAAGCCAAACTAGACATCACTCTAACTTAGACAACCATGGACGTCCAACTCCTCAACATCTTCATGCTGATCGACAGTAACATACTAATGCCAAGATCTGTATTCCTTGATGGTGTCTGTGTGTTTCATGGTAACATCTGTGTTGAGTCTCAAACCTGCACTCATTTACCTATCCTCTCAACAGCCTTTTTCTACTCACTGCTCTCTTTTGCCATCAATTCCTCCATTAACTTGTTCAATTCATTACATTATATGTCTTTTAACATGATTTGTTGACTGTGCTAATGGTTGACTGTTTGTTTATATTTTTGGTACAAATACAGCGATTCTGCAGCTAATACAACGATTCCGCAGCTGATCTGCAATTCCGCAGCTGTTCAGAGATTCCGTAGCCTTTTTCTTGTTTGCTATGATCCACGTGTCCTCTAAAGGAACGGGCCACATGGGCAAGTTGGTATGACTGTGTACATGGTTCGTGTGCTATCAGCTAAGCCAACTCGGTCATATATACCTCCGGTCAACGCAGATACAACCACGGTCAAACAACAAGGTTTCAAGCGGTGGCACGGCTCTGCGTGAGCTGGTGAAGCACGAAACCACAGATGGCACCTTCTTCAGGCCACGAAGACGGCAGGGGACAGAATCTAACTGTGGATTTACTGACCATGATGACCGTTTCCTCAAACAGTGCACGGTGCTGCTGCGTGTCTGTTACGTAGTTAATTAGTCAGCTGTTTGTAGCCTAGTTTACGCAGAAGACAGTTTGTCTCTGCTGTTATATATAAAGCGTTTGCATACGCTTCATAGTTAGTCTTCAAGTTTAGTTTTGGCTGTAATCGTTTTGCTTATAAAACTCTGTTTTAAAGACTGTTTATACAGTGTTTACACTTTTGTATTTTTGTGACATGTTGATTTAATATCAAGAAGACTGTTTTGCTCCTGTCCGTGTAGCTGATCTTTTAATTGGTTGAGTGGATGGAGGGCCCCCGTCTACCACAACCTATGTACAGTAGTCTTTAATTTCATTTTCCTGCACTTCTTTCTTTTTGTTTTCATTTTCACATGTATAATATTGTACAGTTTGATTTCTGCAATTTTCATTTCTTTTGACATGTATAATAATGTACAGTTTGAATTTATGCCTTTACATTTCCAGCACTTTTCAGAACTGATCAGTTTGTTTATGCAAGTGTGTTAGGAGCCCGGGATAGTGTGTTTTTCATTCTTTTAACACTAGTGGTATTTGAAGTTGTCATATCTCAAACTGCTGATTTTTACCTTGACTTGCAGCATTAGTTTCATTGCTTAGTTTCTTTTATCAAGTCTTGACAAGTTGCTTGCTAATCTTTTGATGGTCTTCTTATCACAACCACTAACTTTTTATGGGACCAAAATATCATTTGATTGCAGCTTGATTTAATTAGTTTTTAGGCTCATATTGCTTACTCATTCTTGACTCTCTTTCACATGAAAAATTTCAGCTAAAGGCAGAATGTTAAGGAAGAATGAAGTAGTATGATTTGTCATTTAAATTTTGCATTTCAATAGAGGAGTTAAAATAGTGTTTTCACTTTAAATTGGGTTAATATAGATGTTATTTTTATTCTTGTCAGCAGAAGAGGTAGTGGACTAGTGCCATTAGTCATTTGGTTTGATGCTTTACTTTCATTTGCAGCTTTAATTTCATTCCAAGTTACTGTTTAAACTTTCTCTTTTAAGTTCAAGAAGCATTTAGAAATCACCTTGTGCACACACATTCACTCACTTGTTTATAAATCCATCACTTCATCTTAGGAAGATAAATCAAACACAAGCTAAAAAGACAAAAACGACAAAAAGAACTAGGAAAGGTTGCTTAAGTATATATTGTACACTTCACTTCATCAGCTTACGAGCCCCGGGTTGACAATTAATGATAGCAATTTAGACAACACTAAATTGACCAAACAGGAACTTGCACTGCTTTTCATCCTTCCCGAACATGAATCCACAACAATCCCACCTTTTCTTTGTAAAGCTAGGGGCCGAAAGGAAGAAGACAACATGAAGGAAAGAGAGATATCAAACACATCTACAGGCTCACAAGGGGGAGTCTCAAATATAGAACAAGCTTCCCCACCCCTGTTCCTTTGCAAAAAGGGGGGGAACTGTAGGGGACGATGATCAGGAAGGACAAGGTTGGCCACCCTCAGAACTCGCACTGCCTTTCGTCCTTCCTGAAAACCAATCCACAAAAATCCCACCTTTTCTCCATAAAGCTAAGGGGCCAAAAGCAAGAAGGGAAGAAAACAACATGAAAGCAAGATATATCAAACGTGGCTACTAGCTCACAAGGGGAGGCTCAAACAGAGAACAAGCTTCCCAAACCCCACGCCTTCGGGAAAAGGGGGGGAACTACAGGGGGCAGCGATCAAGAAGGACTATGGTGGCCACCTTGGGAACTCGCACTGCTTTTCATCATTCCCGAACACCAATCCACAACAATCCCACCTCTCCCCTATAAAGCTAGTGGAAAAAGGAGGAAGGGAAGAAAACAACACCAAAGAAACAAAGATCCCAAGAAAAGAGAGAAGCTCAGCAACACACTGAGTAGATGTCCACTAACCAAAAAGAAATCAAACAAGGCACCCAATCAAAAAATGTCCCACCTCTTCACACCCTCCCACATACATTCAGCACAACACCCTTTCCATCTTTACAACACAGCAAACAACCAAGAAAATAAATCACAACCTAAAATTGACCAATAGAAGAGACAAGGGCCGCGATGAGACTAGTGTCTGGAGCATGTCACTGAGAGGTAAACAGTCCCCCAACCCAGCAGCAGAAGGCTTCAGACAACAAATAGACTACTGCCAATAACACAAGCCCACCCCACTATTGCACCCCTCCATATACAAAACACCCAACAACCTTTCCAGCGAGAAAGTCAACGGGGGTCAAAGAACCAAACTCCAAAGAGGAGTTGTCACGGGTCAACACTCAACGCTGGAGAAAGCTGCAGGGCACAAATACATCGATGGTGCAAGGCCACTAGAGAGAGGGATGTTCGAAAAGCACACACCACCATGAAATAAAGAAATGACACAAGTCCCACCAAAAAACCCACAATCCAAAGGGAGGAACAAAGACACAACCCACTACTTCCTTTTCCCTTAGAAGGGGAGTGGCTCACGAGAGGATGAGGAATTCCCTTGATGGAAAAGGCACGAGATAAGATTTCCACCCTCATGCTTGTCGGTGGGGAAAATTACAATCTCAATGGAGATCAGATTGAGGGATGGGTTTTTCATTACCTGGACACCCAACCCTTCCGTGAGGGCATGTCGTGGATCGGTCGGGAGGGACTAGGGTGGCCAGCCCAATGGGTTGAATCACTCTTCATCCCTCCCATACTGACCGCACCCTGACAATCTCCCCTCACGGAAGGTTTGACCTACCAAGCGCGCGCAACCACTCCCTCGACCCAACCACCAGCGAAAAAGCTCACCCAAGCAACACATCAATTGTCGCCGCCTTTTTGAGAGAACCAACTATGGAAGCCCGCACCCTTGGCCCATGCCTTCTAATGAACAAAATACCGAGCACTTCCACTACGAATGAGTCTGAGTTGTATCCATCGTATTTACCAAGCACCTCAACTTTGCAGCAACCATGCCCGGCAGAACAGATCGTCGGAAGGGCTCCCAAGAAACAAGCTTCTGAACCCCTTGCAGAAACACACTGGGGGAAAGAAAAACAAAGGATGGGTGGGACAAGCACAACCATGGCTTGCAAGCACACATGAAAAAACAAGCGTTACCTCGAGACAAGTAACCAACAATGTTCCTGCCAAACACCAAACCCGCTCCCCTAGAGATGCACCACAAAGTCCCACATTGCAATTGAAACCCAACCAACCCGAACCAAAAAAGAAAACCCCTACTATCAATGATCCTACTGCAGGTTCACCTACGGTAACCTTGTTAAGACTTCTCCTTCCTCTAAATGATAAGGTTCATTGAGCTTCTCACGACGTCGACGGCAACAAACCACCATCATCTACGCAATCCGAACACTTCACCGGATCATTCAATCGGTAGGAGCTACGGGCAGTGTGTACAGAGGGCAGGGACATAGTCAACACGAGTTGATGACATGGGCTTACTAGGAATTCCTCGTTGAAGACCAATAATTGCAATGGTCTATCCCCATCACGATGCAATTTGAGAAGATTTCCCAATCCTCTCGAACCAGGAAGAAAAACTTGTTGGCTGCATCAGTGTAGCATGCGTGTGGCCCAAAACATCTAAGGGCATCACAGACCTGTTATTGCCTCAAACTTCCATGGCCTAAATGGCCATAGTCCCTCTAAGAAGCTGGCCATGAAGGTGAACCTCTGTGTAGCTAGTTAGTAGGCTGAGGTCTCGTTCATTATCGAAATTAACCAGACAAATCGCTCCACCAACTAAGAACAATCATGCACCACAACCCATAGAATCAAGAAAGAGCTCTCTTTCTGTCAATCCTTACTATTTCTGGACCTGGTAAGTTTCCTTGTGTTGAGTCAAATTAAGCCGCAGGCTCCACTCCTGGTGGTGCCCTTTCATCAATTCCTTTAAGTTTCATCCTTGCGACCATACTCCCCCCGGAACCCAAACACTCTGATTTCTCAGAAGGCACTGGAAGAGTCCTTAGAGCAACATCTGCCGATCACTGGTTGGCATCGTTTATGGTTGAGACTAGGATGGTATCTGATCATCTTCGAGCCCCCAACTTTCATTCATGATTAATGAAAATATCCTTGGCAAATGCTTTCACAGTGGTCTGTCTTTCATAAATCCAAGAATTTCACCTCTAACAATGAAATACGAATGCCCCCGACAGTCCCTATTAATCATTACTCCGGTCCCGAAGGCCAACACAATAGGACCAGACTCATATCACGTTATTCCATGCTAATGTATTTAGAGAATAAGCTTGCTTTGAGCACTCTAACTTTTTCAAAGTAACAACGACAGAACCACGACCTAGCCAATAAAGGCCAGGAGCACATCGTCAACAAAAGGGACGAAAGGGCAGGTGCACACTGAGTAGGTCGACCGACCTTTACAACCCAAGATCCAACTACGAGCTTTTTAACTGCAACAACTTAAATATATGCTATTGGAGCTGGAATTACCACGAATGCTGGCACCAGACTTTCCCTCCAATGGATCAAGGGATTTAGATTGTACTCATTCCAATTACCAGACTCGATGAGCCCAGTATTGTTATTTATTGTCACTACCTCCCCATGTCAGGATTGGGTAATTTACACGCCTGCTTCCTTCCTTCGATGTGGTAGCCATTTCTCAGGCTCCCTCTCCAGAATCGAACCCTACCATTCAAAGTTGATAGGGCAGAAATTTGGATGAAGCATCACCAGTGCAAGGGTTGTGCGATCCGTCAAGTTATCATGATTCATCGGAGAAGCGGGCAAGCCCACGCCGGCCTTTTATCTAAAAAATGCATCCCTTCCAAAGAGTTGGGACTTGGTGCACGTATTAGCTCTAGAATTACTATGGTTGTCCCAGTAGTTTGGTACCATCAAAAAAACTATAACTGATTTAATGAGCCATCCACAGTTTCACAGTCTGAATTAGTTCATACTTAGACATGCATGGCTTAATCTTTGAGACAAGCATATGACTACTGGCAGGATCAACCAGGTAGCACCCTCCCACTTCAAAGGGCATTTTGGGAACTCTCTTACTGATAGCCAACCTGAGCACCCATCAAGTCAAAGAGATGTCAAAATATCATGTAAAATTTTTATGCCTTGCACCTCTTGCATCCCAAGAAGGAAGCACACGCAACATGCCAAGGACATGGTGAACAAATGGGCAGACATGCCAAGCCACAACGCACCAAGGCCACTTCAGAGTTTGCAACAATAGCCCAACCAACAAGAAAACGAGCATTCACTCACCCACTCCCTCAGAAATGCCTCCAAAGTCCTCCACACCCCACACTGAGGCCACCTAGGAGTCCACCCGGATAGTGGCAACGGTGGACCTCGATCACCTGATTGCCTGCGGCAGCCTCGATGCAAAGGAAACAAATGGAGAATGACCAACCAAGCAACCTCTATATTATAAATGAGCCACAACCCTCCCTGCCTCGCATTAAGGCCACCTAAGAATCCACCCGGACATCAGCAATGATGGACCCTTGATCTCCTGACCACCTGCAGCAGCCTTGATGTGAAAGAAAAGGAAGGAAATAAAAAGAGGATGGCCGACCACACAAATCCTATCATAGAGAGGCCATACAAACCTCCCCGCCACGCACCGATGCCACCTAGGAGTCCACCCGAATAGCAGCAATAATGGACCTCGATCGGATGATCACCTACGACAGCCTCGACACAAAGGCAAGGGAAGGAAATCATACAAGACAAATGGAGCCCCCACCATCAATGTAGTAGAAAGCCTCCTCCCCGTTGGACCATGAGCGCATACACAATTGAAATAACAAGTGGCCCCCAACCCTCCCTGCAAAGAGGCCACCTAGGAGTCCACCTGGACAGTAGCAACGATGGACCTCGATCACATGATCACCTGCGGCAGCCTCAATGCAAAGGAAATGGAAGGAAACAAAACAACAAGACCAACCGAGCACACAACCTCTCTTAGAAATACCCCCCGACCCTCCATGCCATGCACCGAGGCCACCTAGGAGTCCACCCGAACAGCAGCAATGGTGGACCTCGATCACTTGACCACCTATGGCAACCATGATGTGAAGGCAAAGGAAGGAAATAAATACAAATCAAGAGGCTTGATACACAATATAAGAACACATCCAAACAGGAGGAGGGAACGGGCAGCTCGCACCGCACGCACCCTATGTACAGCCAACCTAGAAGATTTCCCACAGCTTTACCAACTGGACGATGAATAATTTCCCCTACGGACACCTCCATGCAAAGGAGGGAGGTTGAAGCGTTCCACCTCAAAATCCTTCTTCCAGATGGCCACCACCATCGATGTAACAAGGCTCCTTCCTGTTGGACCACAAGCACATATGCAACTGAAATAACAGGTGCCCCCCAACCCTTCCCATAGAGAGGCCACCTAGGAGTCCACCCGGACATCAGCAACGATGGACCTCGATCACATGATCACCTGCGGTAGCCTCAATGCAAAGGAAACAGAAGGAAATAAAACAGCAAGACCAACTGAGCCCACAACCAGTCTTAGAAATGTGCCCCCCGACCCTCCACGCCATGCACCAAGGCCACCTAGGAGTCCACTCGGATAGCAGCAATGCTATACCTCGATCACTTGACCGCCTGCAAAAACCATGATGCGAAGGCAAAGGAAGGAAATAAAAAGCAAATCAAGAGGCTCGCTACACAATACAAGAACATATCCAAACAGGAGGAGGGATTGGGCATCTTTGCACCACCCACACCCTACGTACAGGGAACCTAGGGGATTTCCCACAGCTTTACCGACTGGACAATGAATAATTTTTCCCTATGGCCACGTCCACACAAAGGAGGGAGGTCGAAGCGTTCCACCTCGAAATCCTTCTTCTAGATAGCCCCCACCATCGACATAGCAAGCCTCCTCCCCATTGGACCAGGATCACATACACAATTGAAACAACAAATGCCCATAAACATTGCGACTTAACATTTCCAACCGCAAAATCCTGCCACGCATGCAAGATGGAAGGGAAAATTTGACCCCTTGATCAAACATATGGGCAACAAATCTATCAAAACCTCAAAGCCAACGCAACCACGAATGATGTGCACTTTGAAAGGAATGCCAACCCTTGACTTTACAATAAGGAGAATAGCGCCTCACATCACCCGACGGAAAAAGTAAGTAAGAGGGAGGGTAGGTGGTTTACAACCAAAACCCTTCCACATCCCTCTTAAATGTATGCATCTCAACTGAAAATGCCAACACGGAAAGACTACAAGCACAAGACACCGACACCATAAACAGCCGAACAATGAAGAGGCTAGCCATCACAAGGAGCCACACCACAACAACCCATACAACTCCCAAAACTTGGAGCAGAAGGGGAATTGTTCACATATGCCTCCCGGGAAAAGCATGGCCAACATTACCACTCATGCACTACCGAGTGGGTTTGGAGAGAAGATGAAAATCAGCCACCCTA
>Ga0115851_100956_pt1 | contig 14578 bp, 8 predicted proteins | sample InSIn2gowninarea_FD_83865 | JGI IMG/M metagenome (GOLD analysis project Ga0115851, IMG submission 83865)
TGGCTCTGAGATGCAAGCCCGGATCCAGTTTATAAAGCTCTCCCCAAATCCAAACTTTTGCAAAACATTCAAGAGAAAGTTATGTCTAACACGATCAAAAGCATTTGCCAAGTCCAGTTTGATAACCACACCTTTTTCCTTGCGCTGCTAGCTTGAAAGGATTGCCTCTTGAACTAAAATGAAGTTGTCCACTAGCTGTCTACCATGAATGAAGCCCCCTTGATTCTCTGGAATGATTTTAGGGAGAATATATTTCAGCTTGTTAGCTATAAATTTGGTGATCAATTTGTAGCCAATGTTGCAAAGAGAGATGGGACGAAATCTGTTGAAGGAGTTGGTGCCTTTCTCCTTGGGGACGAGTGCAAGGAACGAAGAGTTTGTACTTCCTCCAATTTTTTGATAGGCTTGGGATTTTTGGACCATTTTATAGAGATCTTTTTCCACAATGTGCCAGCAGGTTTGAAGAAATATGGCGGGGAAACCATCAGGACCCGAGGCTTTATCTGGGTCCATGGCAAAGAGAGCATTTTTGACCTCGGCCATGTTGACTTTGGCTTCTAGATGGTGACTCATCTCAGTAGAGATTGAAGGGAGAACCCCGTCCAAAAGACAAGAGTTCTGAGTCGCATTCACCTCCTCGCTGTACAGATTTTTGAAATGGAGAAAGGCTGCTCGTTTGATGCTTGCAAAGTCTTTGTGTTTGATAGTTTCTTCTTTGATTTCAGTTATGGAGTTGAAACATTTTCTGGCTTGAGCTTGCCTGTGTAAGAATGAAGAATTTCTGTCTTCTGCTTTGAGCCAAAGACAACGAGATTTAATCCTCCATAATTCTTCTTCAGCCAAGCAGGCTTTATGATATTGTTGTTGAAGTTGGACCTCTTTATCAAGAATTTCTTTAGACACATATGCCTCTTCCGAGAGCAAATGATGGGCGTCTAGCTGACTTTGGAGCTTTTTCCTTTCGGCTGCTGGAGTAGGAAGAGTTTTGGCCCAACTCTTTAGAGCAGATTTCACTCTTCTGAGTTTTTCTTCCCATACGTAGAATGGAGATCTGTTGACTGGCTGGGACCAACTTTCCTTGAATATCTGCAAAAAATTGGGTTCCTTGATCCAGAGAGGGCTAAAATTGAAGGGGATGGGGCCAAGATTGGTATGAGCCCAGAGATCAAGCTTGATAGGATTGTGATCAGAGGTGCTGCAAGAAAGGATTTGCATGCTAGCGTCCAATTCAAGCAAAAGAAAGGAACTTTGAACAAAGAATCTATCCAGCCTTGCTGCAATGTGTACAGGGCCTACTCTTTTATTTGACCAAGTATACTTACCAAAAACGGGCTTGATATCTAATAGGTCCCAGTCTTGCAGGAGATCCTCTGCCCATTCTCTTGCTGGATCTCACACAATGCAGCCTCCTTGCTTTTCTGAAGAGTGCAACGTGAGGTTTAGGTCTCCTGCAATAATGACGTTATCTAGATTGCCCATATCTGCTTGGCTTCTTATTGAGTCCCAACAGGCCTTTTTTTCTCCAGCGTTAATCGACACATAAACATTGAAGAGGCAAAAAGTTTCTTTAGTTACAAGATGCTGCATTTTTAGCATCGGCCAGTGATTATTTGAAATCTCAGACACTAGCGAAAACCTGCTATCATTCCAAAGAGTACCCAACCCTCCAGAGGCTCCTCGGGATGAGACAACTGTTGCTTTACTTTTATTCCAGAGTTTTTTGCTTATTTGGAGGAAGTTTGAATCCTCCATCTTAGTCTCTTGGAGAAGGAATATGTCCGGGGCTTCTATTCTTATTAAATTTCTTATGGCCTCTTCTTTGATTTTGCTCCCCATACCCCTACAATTCCAGGAGATTATTTTCATTATTTACCTTTGCTTTGCTGGGCTCCCTTGGAGCCTTGATGCTAGTTTCTTGCCATCTTCGGCTTTTTTGCTAACAATTTCTCCTGAGTTGGTTGACTGCCCTGTAACTTGTCCTTGTACGTTTCTTGCTCTCTTTTCTCCCGATCTGTTTTGCGCGCTCTTGCGGATCTCCTTACAAAGGTTTGGGAATCGCCTATTTCTCCTTCCTCTTCCAAGTCTTCCGATTCTTGGTCCTCTTCCTCAACTTCGACAGGGGTTCCTTTTGAGCTTTCTGCAACAGTTGCATCTTTGGAAGAGATAGGCATATTACCTTTTTCTAGAGACACTATGTTTTGGACCACGACTTCATGGGTGTCCTCTGGCTGTGAGCTAAGAGGATCGAACTTGTTTTCTGGAGCAGGCTTGGGCGGGCTCAGCTGAGCAGAGGCCTTGTGAGGACCTTTGCCATTAGTGCCTCTCGACTTCTATGTCTTGAAAGAAGTTTTGGATCGTTTGACTTGGTTCCAGCCGTCCTCCTTCCCTTGCACAGCTTCATTGTTGGTCGGGCAGTTTCTGGCGAAGTGGCCATAAACATGGCATTTCCGGCATTTGAAGGGCAACTGTTCATAGTCCAGTTTCTGCACATGCGTCCAACTTCTGACATTGATTCTGTTGGCCTCTGGCAGCCCCACCTCCAGATCTACTTGTATGCAAATCTTGGCACAATCATATTGATCCTTATTATTCGCTCGATCTATGAATTTCCCGAGGGCATTTCCAATGTGCATCAAAGAATCCCAATTCCAGCAATGGACTAGGAGATTTGGAAGCCTAACCCACACCTTGACTGCTTTGGGTACATCTACTGCTGGATAGAAGTCCAGAGTCCATTTATTCAGGTACAAACCCTGAGGGCCCATGAAGTAGGGGCCGTTTCGAAAGATTAGATCTTTGTCATCCTTTGAAGTGAATTTGAAGAGGAAGAATCCTCTCCCCAGAAAGTAAGAGGTAACAATTTCTTTGATTAACGGCACCCAGTTTCTATTGACCTAGCTCTCAGTGGTTTTGGGGGATGGCCATAGTCTAGTGAACTGGTCGATGAGAGCTCGCTCGGTCAAAGACAATGCAACCTGAATCGGGGTTTCAGGAGGAAGGGAGATCTCTGGAATATCATCCAATTTTTTGACGAATTTCGCAGCTTCAAAATTCTTCTTCTTTGGGAGTCTTGCCAAAAGCCGGTTAAAAGCCTCAGCTGATGAGATTGACGGAGGAGGAGGTGGAAGAGGTGCCTAGGGAGAGCCCAGCACCTCCATGGGCGCAAGTCCTAGGGAACGGGCCTGTCAAAAACTAGCAAGCAGCGGTGCAATCCTCCATGGATCAGTCCTACCGTAGTTTGTAGAAGAGCCCCAAGCGGACATGCTCGCAGGGATCAGGGTGGCAAAGAGCGGGCGCGCTCGTTGTCTACAAAACGCACGAGATGCAGATCTTGAGGGTTTGCAGAGCGGGAGCCGAGTTGCAGACCGTCCGGACGCGTCTTTTCTCCAATCAATATAAATTTAACACATTAACTCTAGTTTACTATAATATTACATAGTGACATTATGGTTAATTTATCTTAATTGTGGTTGTTTTTATTTAATCGAAAATCATTTCACTTAATTAAAAAAATAAATTATTTCACCTAATTCAAAAATAAATTATAAATTAAAAAAATAACATCAAAAAATTATTTAGCTTAATTTCCTAAAAAACAAAATAGAACACTTACAGGATGACAGCTAGAATATATATATATATATATATATATATATATATATATATATATTTTATATTATAATATATATATTATAATAAAAAAAAACACAAAAATATTGTATTTTATTATTATATCTTATATCATCTAGAAATATGTAAATATCCTAATATCAACATCATGAATCATTTGACAACCTAAATAGTTCAGATGCTTTATTAGCAAAGTCTAATATATTCATCATGTCAAAAAAATTGCGAGCATCAACTATATGAGGAAACACAAAAAACGTTAACCAATCTTTGCATCTTATTTAGATTTTCCCATTCCCATGTCGTGATTGTTCCTCAATTTATGCTTTACTACATTTCCTTTGCAACATCGAGTACAAATGCTAATTAAAATCTATTTACAATGTATTTTAATCTATATATAAATAATAAATTGTGATATTTTAATGTTATATATAATCCCAAACACGGATTTGATACACTACTCACAAAATACCCAAAATAAAAAATAAAAACAAATTAAAAAACTGTTAAATTACTCTTACCAAAAATTATTTATCAACCTAATTACGAAACACTATAATAACAAATTTTCAACACAATTGAAACAAGTAGAAATTTTGGTACCATTTCCCTAACCAAAAAACCGTTGAAAAACAAAATCCCATCAAAATACATAATCGAACCCCGGAAAAATTAAATACATCATGAGAAGTTTAGCGAGAATACCATAATGGCAAAAAGATACCCAATTTTTTTTCCAAATATGTATTCCATGCCCCAAAAAATATAAACAAGTCATATATTTTGTTTATTAAAATATCAAAATCATATGTTTTTCATATGATAATACTTGCGTTTCAAAATCATATGTTTATTTTGTTAAAATAGTTAGGTTTCAAATACTGTTGACATATGATCCCAGAAAGAAATTTCGCTTTACTTCTAATCAACTTGCGCACGAAGCTCTAGCCAAAAACGAACGCCTCGTCGAACAATATCCGGCATATACTTTTTCTCAAAGTTTATTCTATCCCATTGTGTGGAAGGCCCACATCATCGAGTGGCATGACACGTGGCAAAGCAGACTGCCCCAGCTTTGCGGTATCTTGGCACCACGGGTTTTGGGTGAGACATCTTGGATTCCAGAGCCTGGCGGTGGAAATCGGAAATTTGTGACTGCAGGTCTTCCCTAGTATAATTGATATATTTAATTAAAATAGAGAATAATGAGTATTAGACACTATTATTTAAATTTAATTAAAATAATTAGATTATAAAATTTACGTTTAAATGATATTATTAATTATTATTTTTAAGTTAATTAAAATTTATTTACGTATTTTAATTTATATATAAATGATAAGTATGTTATTTTAGTTTTATATAATCTAAATTAAAAAATATATTTGATATATTGCTCACAAATATCAAAAATAAAAATATACTCTACAAAATTTAACAATAAAAAAGGCCATTAAATTATTCCTATTAGAAATTATTTATCTACATAATTACTAAACACTACATGAACAGATTTACCCCAAATAAATTATTTAAAATAACACAATTGAAAAGAGAGGAAATTTTGGTACTGTATCCCGAACCAAAAAAACGTCGAAACAAAAAATTCCATCAAAAGACGTATGAGAGATTTAGCTAAAATATTATAATGGTAAAAATATACCTAATTTTTTTCCCAAATATATATTCCATTGTCTTGAAGATGAACTACACTAACTGGTTTGAAAAGTACTCTCTATGTGATTTTTTCTAAAAATTTTCATAAATTAACAAATTATAAATCACAGAAACTTGAATTCGAATATAAATAACTCATATATTTTATTTATTAAAATATCAAAATCATACATTTTTCTTGTCATAATACGCGGGTTTCAAAATCACATGTTTCTTTTGTTAAAATAATTGGGTTCCACATATGTTTGAAACATGATCCCGCAAAGAAATTTCCCCTGACTTCTAATCAACTTGCACACGCATAACCAGCCACAAAACCAATGCCGCGTCAAATGATACTGGGCATGTATTTTTGGAGTTGTCTTTAATATTACTTTTTGGACTTACTGGGCATGTATTTTTGGAGTTGTCTTTAATATTACTTTTTGGACTTACTGGGCATGTATTTTTGGAGTTGCCTTTAATATTACTTTTTGGACTTAGCGGTTCACGAATGTAGGAAAAAATTAAAGTGCAATCTTGATTTGTGTTATTTAAACTATTTTTTTGATTGTATATATAGATTCAGCACCTAAAAATTCTAGGGCACTTCAGGGATACTCTCTATGTGATTTTTTCCAAATTTTTTCATAAATTAACAAGTCATAGATCACAAAAGCTTAAATTTGAATATAAATAAATCATATATTTTATTTATTAAAATATCAAAATCATACATTTTTCTTATCATAATACTCGGGTTTCAAAATCACAGGTTTCTTTTGTTAAAATAATTGGGTTTCAAATATGTTTGAACCATGATCTGGCAAGGAAATTTCGCCTAACTTCTAATCAACTTGCAGACTCATAACCAGCCACAAAACCAATGCCACGTCAAACGATACTGGGCATATATTTTTGGAGTTGTCTTTAATGTTACTTTTTGAACTTACTTAGAATGTGGGAAAAATTAAGGTGAAATCTTGATTTGTGTTATTTAAACTGTTTTTTCGATTGTATATATGGATTTAGCATCTGAAAATTCTTGGGCACATTAAGGATTACCCGTCAAATTTGTAATTTCAATAAATTCTGCAGAATCTCAAAGAAATTACACTAAAAACAACTAGAAAAACTTCCAAAAAATCTCACTAAAAACAACTCGTATATCTTTTCTCAAAATTTATTCTATCCATTGCGTAAAAGATCCAGATCCACATCATCAGATAACATGACACGTAGTAAACCAGAGATCCACATCATCAGATAGCATGACACGTAGTAAACCAGAGTGCCGCAACATTGTGTGATCTCTGCGCCACTAGTTTTGGCTGAGACATCTTGGATATTAGAGCCTGGCAATGTACATTGGAAACATTGTGTGATCTCTGCGCCACTAGTTTTGGCTGGGACATCTTGGATTCGAGAGCCTGGCAACGTACATTGGAAATTCCCTGCACGTCTTCCTCGCATAATTCGTCACAATATACTCTCATTGCTCCGCTCCAACTGAACATAAAGGGGGGTGGCGGCGGCGGCAACAATACGATTGAGCCGCTAAGAAGATTTATATGATAATTTTTTGGTATTTAATATAAAGTTTAGAGGAAGCATAAATGCTTAACAATTCCGTCTGCTAAGTATGCTCTGATTTGTCGGGGGGCGCTAAGAGGATTTATATGATAATTCTTTGGTATTTAACATCAAGTTAAGAGGAAGCATAAATGTTTAACAATTCCGTCTGCTAAGTATGCTCTGATTTGTCGGGGCTTCCTGGAACTTTGGCATAACAATCTGTGCATATATGTCATATGGAAATCAGAAGTATAGATTAAAATGAAAGGTACACTGATTCAAAAGAAAAACAACTCAATTATTGATATTGATATTTATTTTAAAATAGTAACTTTATTTTAACTTATTATTTTTTTGGTTAAAGCAAGACTAGTCTCTTCTACAAATTACATATAATACCATTGTCCAATGAAACCTAAGGGTAAAAAAAAAGACTCAGGGCTTGGGCACCCATGCAAAAATTAAACCATCAGACTAAGAACCCACAAACTTAACAACAAGCTAAAGCCTAAATGGTCATCGCAGTTTGCAAAGTTCTTACCAGAAGAGACGCATATCGGGACCGATATAGGTATATTCTCAGATTCCCAAAACGGACCCGAAGAAAAATAAAATTGATACTAAACCGATTTCGGGTCCACATGGTGGAATAAACCTCCTGTATGTACTCCGCCCAAATGCCACCGATACCGACTTCACAGCTCTTCATGTCTGGTGGATAACGATGAATCTTGACCCGAAATTCGGAAGGCCCAAAGTTGTAACCAGCCTTCAAAAGCCCGCGAGATTTTCCGCCCAACTAACCCTGGGTGGGTTCCTTTGATCTGAGCAGTCTATTCCATCGCTTGAACAAGAATTACATCGTATAGATGACCAAAGATTAATGGGCAGTTTCATGAATTAGACATATATACATTTAATAAAATATGTGACGAGATTCTTAATCATGGAGATTCACCCCATTTACTATAGATATTATTAATTTGTAAATAAGTTTTGTTACAATACCATGAACCAATACTATGGTTTGCTAATACCACATTCCCCAAAAACCATAATTCATGTAACTCATGTCTATGTAGCACATGTTCATATGACTATTTTTAACTACCAATAATTAATTTAACTACCCATAATTAATAACAATTAATTTAACTACCCATAATTAATAAGTGACTAGTATAGATCACAAAATATTGTAGTAGTAGTGAGGATAAAAGATTGATATTTATGTCAAACCTAGTTATGCTCTTTTACTTTCACTTTAATTAAAAACTAACCCGACCATATAAAGTAAATGATTGGTAAACTTCGATATAGATTTTTTTTTATAAGTTTACCAATAATTTCTACAACTACCCTAGTTATCTTAGTTATCCACAAATAAACTCAAATGAACATAGAATGGTATAATAAATAAGATAAAAAATATGTTATTAGTTACAAAGTAAATATAAAATCTCATATAGAGGAGTGTTTTTGCAATAAAAATTATTTTAGTGGTTGGAACAATGTGATATAAAAAGTTAGATTTCTTATCAATCTAGAACTTTAATACAATGTGTGATAATTTGGATTATTTTAAATTGAACAAAACTTCTAAAAACATTATTTCATCCTGCATTACATTTAGAATTACGGTAAAACTTTCATTATCCTTAAAAATGGTAAGAATTTGTTAACAATTTTTTATTTTTTTTATTTGTTTGTTGCCGGATAAACTTTCAGATTAAAAATGCGAATAACTTTCCTATAAAGATTTTGGATATCAATTTTATTGAAAACTTTCAATATAAGAAACACTAATGCCATATATATTATACTTATTTTATTTTATTATTATTAAATGTTTTTTTAGTATATATATTATTTTATTATTATTATTAAATCTCAGTTTCACAATCTTTGTTACAACACTGACCTTTTTAGCCTTTTACAATGTCAAAATTATAGTGAGCTCAGGGGCTTCTCTCCAAGCTTTTTGAGCATAGGAATAAAATCTTAAATCAAAATAAATAATTTGTTTCTTTAGGTCCAATAGACCAATGTTTGGTCTCAGCGCACCACCACCACCTCTACCACCATATATTAAAATTGTATTTTAAATTAAATAAAATCTTTGCACAGACATAAAAAGAAAGTATATTAGTAACTAAATTTTATTAAAATCACCAACAAATTAAATAATCTCATTCCAAAACAATATTAACTAAATAATTATTAATTTTTAATATTATAAAAATCTATAATAATTCTTAAAAACATAGTGTACATCATCAAAATTATTCAAGACTTTCATTAAATTACACTTTAAAGTCTTAGATCTTAGTGAGTTAAAAAACAAACCAACACTATTATCATTGATAAACCAACAAAGTTACCAATGTCATTTTCATTGACTTGATTTTTATAAAATAAAATTTCAAAAAATCAATTATCCAAACATAAATATAATAAAGAAAAGTTTAAATTTTATAATAAATTTTATTTTATTTTAATTAAGAGAATATAATGAGAAAGAATATATTATATTTCATTTAAATTAAGAGAATTTGTAAAGATTTCATTTTGAGTTGAAAAAACTATTCATGTGCTCATGAGTCTAACCCAAACAGACAAGACAAATTAATCAAATTTCAAACCTAGTCTAATTTTTAGTAATAAAAAACACAAATGGAAATAAATATATTCCATAATCAACAAATACTTTTTAGTAATAAAAAAGCAAATGGAAATAAATATATTCCATAAATAAACGAGACATGAACTGCGGACTAAAATTACCCTTCCCTCAGGGACATGTACGTTTTGCACATTATTCACAAATCACTTTTTTGCACATTATGTATGTGTCAAGGCTTCTACCATCGAAGGCGACAACTTATCCTTTTGATTGAGATGTGATTTGAACATATCATGCTCATAATTATTCGACCACTCAGTGTTTTGTCTTTACATTTTAAATAAATTAACTAGGGTGTCAAATGAGATGAGAATGGTGTTTTTAATAAATTAGCAAAAGTGTTAAATGAATTGGGAATTGTGTTGGGAAAAGTTTAATTGGTTGTGTAGTGAAATTCATAAAATTATAATTTTTATTATTTAAAATAATTTTTTTAATATATTTTTTTCAGAACGAAAAAGCATTATATAAATTATATTGAGAGAATATAAGTTTCATATTGTACATATAACAGCATTTAGTAGCTGTATGATCTTGATTTTTAGGATGCAAAACAGATAACAAAAATTCCCAAAAAGAGTATCATACATAAAACAATATCATGCATAAGTGACACATACTAGATCTATTCACATAAGAGAAATTAGATCAGGGATACCACTGGGCATCAATATTTCATGACATGATCAAAACATATAGAGACAAAAGATGATAATAAGGAAAAGACATAGAAAGGGTTAATAGCCAGGAATGGAAAAATCCTGGATGATCCAGGAATTCTCGTCAAGAGTAACCTTCAGGGACCAGGACCCTGTCCTGAGAAGCAAGCCCTCCTTTGACAGAGAGTCCGCTTGCTGATTTTGATCGCGGCAGATGTGCTGAATTGAGCTGTCTTTCATGAGACCTCAGTAAAACTTAATCCTGTCCAACCAGCCTGCTAGGTGGGGGCATTTGATGTGGCTAGAACCCATGACATGATCGATCACAGATTTTGAATCACCAAAGATAGAAATAGATTGGATATAAAAAAAAGTGCAAAAAGCAAGAAGACCTGCAAGGGCTCGCACCTCCGCTAAGCTATTTGAGCCCCTTCCTCCATTCCATGAAATAAAGTATTGCATATTCTTGTCCATAATGATGTGAACCCCGCATCCACAATTTTTTTGTTGTTCTGCACCGTCAAAAAACGCCCTTGGAGTCTCTAAGCAGGAGCATATATCCACAATACTGTGGCCTTTCTGCATTTTGGGTGGATTTTTTGGAATAGAATCATAGACCGAGATGATATGCTGCAATATAGACATGAGAGGGGATTTTGATTCCTTGAAAATCTTGTTGTTTCGCCATTTCCAGGTGCACCATAGAACGATAATAATCAAAGGTCTCCATGATTCTTTTTGCGTGCTCCACCACTCAAACGCTGCCTGAGTGGAACTAAAAGCAATGAGAGGGAAACCAAAAAGATTTGCCAAGACTTGCCAGATTTGCAGCACAGATTGACATTGGAAAAACATGTGAAAGTTGGATTCTTCGTGAGAGTCACAAATCGCGCATCTGCTCGGCCCGTGCCAGTTCCTCTTTCTCAAATTCTCCCATGTCAAATTTTTGTTGTAGAACACAAGCCATGAGAAAAAAATTGATTTCGGAGGGCAGCCTGACTTCCACAAGAGCAGAGGAAAAATCAGACTGCAACAAAGGGCCTTAGGACTAATCAGGTTAGAGTAGATGTCTTTTACTTGTATAACCAATTTTGCATTAGGAACTGACCATACCAGATAGTCTGTAGTCCCAGAACGATGGAAACCACAACCTTTTAGATATAAGATGACGGAGTTCCAAAGGCCAGCCAGAGGAGCTGGCATGCCGAGATCATAAGCCTCCTTCCATAGGGGGATAGGACCATGCCAGGCAAAGATGAGCTTATCCCAAGTAAAAATACCAATTATGTGGAAGAAACAGAGAAGCTGCTCGGGAATGGAGATGCCCTCTCGACCTCCTACAAAGGGATCGATTCCAATAAAAATTCTGCTACCCGTTTGAAATTTCCACTTCAAGTTCTTTAGAAAATAAGTAAGATTTTAGATTTTTGTGATTTATATTGTAAATGAGAATGTTTTTTAGATATTATTAGGATTTGGTGGATGTTTCGAACCAATTAATGTGATTTATCTTGAAAAACAAAAATTAAATATATAAATAAGTTTAATATTTTTGATCATCTGATGATGATGACAATGATGATGATGGTTAACATCCACTGAGACCAAACTTTGGTTTGTCAGACCTAAAGAAACTAATTATTTAGTTTGATTTAAGATTTTATTCCTATGCTCAAAAAGTTTGGAGAGAAGCCTCCCGAGCTCACTGTAATTTTGACAACTTAAAAGTCTAGGAAGGTTAGTATTACAACAAAGATTTTGGAACTGACATATTATGTGGTTGTAGGTTGGGCACTCTAAGAGGAAGTGATTTTCATCCTCGATGTTCGTATTCTCACAGAGATGGCAGAACCTTTCCATCCATGGTGTTATAGGAACTGCCCAATGACCTGTTTCACTATGGAGCTCATGAGAGTTCGTTCTAATCTTGGCTATATTATTTTTCTTCTTTGAGCTAGTTAAAACAGAGAGATACTTTTGATCTTCTAGGGTGGGGTTGATGACCTCCTTATAATATCTTAATTTTCTTTTAGCTGCTAAATCTTTCTCACACCACATTTTTTCTTTGAACTTAGATGTAACAATATTTTTAATGTTATTAATGTTTTGCAATGCAACATTCTCGTGGATTTCCCAATGGTCTAACGAGGCCCTGTTGTCTTTATACCAACCTCGTTTGAGCCTTAAAAAATCAATTATTCAAATATATAATTATTCTAGAATTTCTAATTGATTTATAGAATTTCTATATGAATTTAAAATTGATTTAATTTAAAATTATTAAAGAAAACAAATATAAAACATTTAAACTGTTTTTTATTATTTATATTAATAAAAATTTAAAGTAGTATAAATTTGCTTTTTATTATTTATATTAATAAAAATTTAAAGTAGTATAAATTTATCTTAATTCCATATTTACAAAGTGCCTAGAGGAATCAAATTTCCTTTTGAATGAAAAACTTGAAGAAATATTTACACCTCGAGAGATCTGATTCTTATTTTAGTAGATTTAGAGCTAAGATGAATCTATGTTAGTTTTGAACAAAACACTAATAATATATTCAAATTCAGACTTTTGTGATCTATATCTTGAATATTGAGAAACACTTTCCACAGAAATCACATCAGGGATGTTTGGTCGAGGCCATTTATTGTGGTTCATCTTCAGAACTAGATGTTTTAACTACATAGTTGACTTTGTAATATTTTATTTATGATTAGCATTTTCCACATTAAAATGTTAATACATGCCCCTTCATATTTAGAAGTAGAAAACGTTTCTCTCTCTATATATAAAATTGATATAAAATTATATTATTTAATATAGATATCTAACTTTTTGTTTTAATATTTTTTTGATTTAAATATTAGATGTCAATGTATTACACCATATATTATCAATAATATTATTTTTACATCATTTATAACTCATATTAAGTAGTGAAGAAATTATGTATCTACTTCATACTAAAAAGTAATTTATTTATTTATTTTAACTTCCAATTACTTTTATCTCTATCTTTGATGTCAAATGAATGTAGAAATTGAAGTATTTTATTTATGACTAACATTGAATTTTTTTGTGATTAATATTTTTTTATTTGTTATTGTAAGTATTACTTTATTATTTTTAAATGTAACCTGACAACCCATCCCTCATGCTGAATTTTAGGACTTCTCAATGAAATAATAAAATAATGAGTGGAAGCTAGTGGGTAATCCCTGATGAAGTGGTTTCTCTCAAATAACAATGACGATTCAACTTGCATTGGCAAACAGTAGTCAATTATGATTGTTCCACTACTGATTTGACAATTAAATTATGATAGATTCTCATTTTTTTAAAAATAAATATATTTATTTAACATTTCAATTTAACATTTTAATCAAACTTTATATTTATAAATTAATTCTATAGAGTATACCTAAGTAATGCTTAATATGATTTTATGGTTCCCTTTATTTTGTTGTTCTTCAACTTCCTATATCATAATTATCTAATATTTTCCAGTAATAATCTTCTTTATTTGGTTGCTATCCAACTTTTTATATCATAATTATCTAATATTTTTGAGTTATAATCTAACAATTTAGCACTAATTTAATTTAATACTAACAATTTAGCTTTTAGGTTACTTTCACATTAATTTTTTTGTTTGAGACTATCTTATTTATGGAATAAAGGATGTTCCTGGGCATAAAATGTGATTACTAACGTTTACCGAGGTATACATACTCTACCCCTTTAGATTTAAACCAGCGATCTTCTTTAAAAAAATGCATATTCTTAATCATTATATAATTGTTGTTTTTAAAATAATTATAAAAATAATATATTTTTGTTGTAAGCTCAATGTTTCATTAATGATTCAAAATATTGCATCATGTCGGAAAAACAGACCTGAGACAAAAGAGTATAGATGGTAGCGAACCAAAATTGAAAATAAAAAACCATGACTTGTCCAAAGAATTGCGAACTGTATTGTTGCCCCATAGTGGAAGAAACCAACAACTGAATATAGTTAAAAGGTGATACCAAAAGTCCACAAGTTCAAGGACGATTGCCTAATACTAGAGAAAATTAAAATTTCTTCATATATGGGGGGGGGATTCCCCAATATAACTAACATAACTTCCCATAAATAAAACATCAGAAATAATAAGAGAAATATGTCCCTCAAGAGGACATCGAAGTATCCAAATGGATATGATACTACTCGACCTTGTATGGTGATTGTTTGACAGATAAATAACTCTTGCAGGCAAGAGCGATCTCCCTAGGTTAGAAAGTAAACTCTAGAACAAAACTAACTAATACATAGAAACACTCCCTAGATTACCATCAAATCATAGATGTAGTATTGGATGA
>Ga0115851_100957_pt1 | contig 14574 bp, 11 predicted proteins | sample InSIn2gowninarea_FD_83865 | JGI IMG/M metagenome (GOLD analysis project Ga0115851, IMG submission 83865)
CTCTAAATATTCCAGCAGGCATGTTGACATCTACAACCTCAAAAGAGAATGAAAAGTCAATCTACAAGGCTCTTGAAAAGGGTGAAGGAGAGCTTAAGGTTTTGTATGTGACACCAGAGAAGATATCAAAGAGTAAGCGATTTATGTCCAAACTTGAAAAATGCAACCATGCAGGCCGCCTTTCTTTGATAGCAGTTGATGTAAGTATTCAGAACAAGCCGCCCAAAATACTGTAATTTAATTTTTTAACTGTATTTTAATGTTATTCTTTTTAGTTGTGCACTTATGTTAGCTTTAAAAGCAGATTCTATTTTGGAACTTACTGTTCTGGTAACACTTGCAATCTAATTTCAGGGACGAAGATATTATTATGTATTACCATTTTTTAAACGTGTTTTCTGAGAAAAAGAATATTCATGAACATAATTTGTTCAAAATGATAAAACAAGCAACATGATTATAGTAAACCCATTGGCAATGTTTTACAAATGAACTATTGCCCCAGGAAACATTCTTCAGCCACAGTTAGGCTTTAACCATTATTACATCACTGAAACACAATCCTTGAAAGATTCTTCTGCTGCATCACTCCAATGGAAAAATTACTCTTCAAAGAATCAATTTAGGACAACTATGTAAGAAGAGTAACTCTTGATAAAATGATTGTAATGGCTTGTCAGTACTGAAAATGAAATACCTTTGTACTGTTCCAGTGCTCTAAGCAGAGGTCAATGTGGGATAGTTTGTCTTCTTGGGGTCGACCTTAACTCCATCTGCCAAAAATAAATGCCTCGAATACTTGAGCGTTTTTTTATTTTTATTTTTAGTTCTGGTGGTAAATAGAAGTCTTCATATTAACATGTAGTTATAAAAATATGTTCAAAAATATAAGCTGTGGGCCCTTTAACTGAGTTCTACCTTTAGATGCCCTTATGTTTCTAGTCTCCCATGCCTGCCCTATAACAAAAAAGGCCTTAGTGTATGTGTTTATCTATCTCCAGTTTATATTATAAATTTATAACTACTGACATTACAGTAACATAAATAGATCATTAAACAACAGCTATCGATGTTAACTAATGCCTATATACTGAGGTTTATATATACTACTACGTTGGACAGTAAAAGTCATCACCATCTGACAACAACCTTGTGAAGGTCAATTCTATTAAAGTCTCCAACTCTAGTAGCAAAGTTACCAGGATTTGGATACGGATTCATCAGCTTTTTGAAAAGCCAGGATCCAAATACGGCAAGAAAACAACAAGTACAAACAATATATATATATATATATATAATTTTTAAAAATAAAATTTTCATTATATATGTATATATATATATATGTATGTATGTATGTATTATTAATCATATATGTGTGTGTGTATTATTAATCATAAATATCACTTACATAAATTCATAATATATATATATATATATATATATGTCGTATTGACCATATATATGTATCTATTAATCACAAATATCACTCATATACTATGAAATCGGATTCGTGTCCGAAAATCAGGACACATTCGAATCCAGAACATGTCCTGATCGGGACATGACGTGTCCTGATTTTCAGACATGAATCCGGAAAACAAGAATCCGCGAGGCGTTACAAAGGTGTATTTCCCCATTGTATTTGCACATTCACTTGTTTACTTTGTTGTGGGTGTTTGGGAGCAAGGAGAAAAGGGTGTGGGAGCATTTTCAAGGAGATTCAAGCAACAGGTAAGTGCTTTTCTTCTTTTTTTTTTGCATTTTTATTACATCAGTTTGCGTGTGCATTTTTTTTACAAATTTGTGCATTTTTTGTTTTTTTGTTTTACAACATTCATGGCTCAATCAAGGGCAACAGGGAAGGGGCAAAGGAAGGGGAAGAATGTTCCCATTGGAGATGCCCCTTTTTTCCCAATTTCATCAGGGTTTGCAAGTGTTCCCTCTATTGCAAGTGGGGCTGCAACAACAGCTTCAAATGTTGAGGGAAGACTTCCTCCTCAAGGTGACAAATATCCTTTGTGGAAATATGTCACAAGAGAGCAAGGGCACCCAACAAGGTGAAGGGAGGAGGCAATGTGAGTTGGAAATGCAGCTATTGCCACAATACTTTCAGGAGCACATATTTCCGTGTGAAAGGTCTTTTGTTGGCTTTACCAGCTTGTGGAATTGGAGCTTACACAAATGTGCCTTTACCAAAGAGAAAAAATGCTAAGAGAGTCCAATGTTGGTATGGCAAATGTGGCTGCAAAAAAAAAAAATGATGACCCCCTTCCATTCGGGAAAGCAACAACAAATTCCCATTTGAGAGTTTTGGTGGGGGACAAAGCATAAAAAAGAAAGACAATTTCACTTGGTCCAATGAACAAGATTTTTCAGAAGGAGAAATGGGAAGAGCTTGATCTGACAATTGCCTTTTTTCTATCAAAACTTCATGTCCTTTAATGTTGCACGGTCACCTTTATTTATTGAGATGTGCCGAGTTCTAACTCAAGGGGCTTCATCAGGATATGTACCTCCTAGGTTAGAGAAGCTTAAAACCACATTGTTGACGAAGGCAAAAAAATAGGTGGAAAAAATGCTTGAGCCTATTAAAGCATCATTGCCAACATTTGGGGTTAGCATTGTTTTTGATGGATGGATAGATCCAACACGACACCCACGCATCAACTTCATGGTGTCTTCCTTGAATGGTCAAGTTTTCTTGAAAGCAGTGGATGCATTTAGACAATACAAGGATGCATAATATATGGGTGAGTTGTTTATTAAAGGTATTGAAGATGTAGGTGTTGATTCTTGTGTGCAAATCATTACAGATAATGCACCTATTTGCAAGGCTACTGGCATGATTGTGGAAGCTAAATATGCACACATGTTTTGGACACCTTGCATTGTCCATTCGTTGAACTTAGCACTGAATTTATTGCTTTTGATGTGCTTTGGATTGGTAACATTATTGAGGATGCACAACATATCCGTAACTTTGTCCAAAATCATACAAATGCCCTTACTATCTAAAAGGAGTACAACAATCTATCATTGTTGAAGATTGCAGATACACGATTTGCCTCTTCATTCATCATGTTGAAGAGGTTGAGGGAGGTCAAGACTGCTCTTGGGGCCATGGTTATTTCAGAGTTTTGGTCTTTTTGGAGAAAGACAGATCAAGTAGTCTCTAAAAGAGTGAAGGACACAGTGTTGGATTATGCTTGGTGGGAGAGGGTAGATCTACTTATTCAGATCATGGACCCTATCATTTCTTTGCTTTGATTTGCAGATACACAAACCAACCCATCCTAGGAGAGGTTTATGAGGGATGGGATTCCATGATTGAGTCCGTGAGGAACATTATTTTACAGAGTGAGTGCCTTGAGTATGAGACATCATCAGAGGCCTTATTCACCACTATACAGGATATTCTTGTCAGCAGATGGGACAAGAATTGCACACCTTTAGATTGTTTGGCTCACTCATTGAACCCAAAATACTATAGCCATGAGTGGTTAAATGGTGGACTTTCCCACAGATTCCCTCCTCACATGGATGTGAAATCTCATTGGGGAGGAAAGATGCTTTCAGGCGGGTTTTTCAGGATTGAGCATCCCTTGATGAGGTGGAGGATGCCTTTGCAGAGTTTTCCACTGGCACTGGTCGATTTGCAGGATATGATCTGATTAGAAATAGGGGGGCTAAGAAGCCCTATTCTTGGTGGGCAAATTATGGGGCAACAAGCCCTCTACAACATTTAGCCATCAGGCTCCTCTCTCAGGTGACTTCATCCTTTTGTTGCGAGAGGAATTGGAGCACATATGGGAATTTGTATAGTGTCAAGAAGAGCAGGTTTGAGCAGTCCAGGGTAGAGACAATGGTGTATGTGCACACCAACCTTCGTCTTATTTATAGGCAGAGGGATGAGTGGTTGAAGGGAAAGACAAAGATGTGGGATGACTTTCCTTATGACATGGGTTTGGACAACAGTGTTGAGTTGGCATTGGCCAACTTGGATCTCAATGATCTAGTGCTAGAGCCTGTCACATTTGATGATGGTGATATTGTAGAGGGGTCATCCTACACACCAATAGATGCAAAGATGACTTTGGATACAAGGGAGGAGGATACAATAGAGGAGAGCAACGGTGACCATGATGATGAGGACAGTGATGCAGATTTTGATGATGATTATGAGGATTGATGACTTATGAGTAATGAGTTGCCTACTGCCTTGAGGCTTGTATACTTGTAGTTGTTTTGTATTTTCTATTTCTATTTGCCATTGGCATTGCACTACTTATGTAACACATTTTGATTTTGATGATTTAGTGAGAAAACTACAGTATCTTTATCTTGCTATATTGTCTTTCTCCTATTGGATCATTGATGAATTGAATAAGTATTATGATTTATCATTTATGTCACAATTGTATTTGTATGCATAATGTTACTTTGTAAAACTTACATCTAGATGAAGATCTATGTTGAAATATATATATATATATTTAAAAAAATAATATGTAACGTATCCGAACGTGTCCATATCCGACACTCGAATCCTCGTATCCATCGAATCCCGAATCCTCGTGTCAGGTGATTTATCTTATATATATATGTAATAGTTTCTTTTGTCCCAACAAACTTCTTTATTCTATTGTTTGTTCCAGAACACATTCCATGAAATATGTGTATTCTATAAAATACCGGGGTACATTCAAGCAAATGTTGGTCCATATGTAGATCTAATATGCATAGCTGGTAGATAGCATATTTGTGATATGTTACCAGAACGAAACTAGAGGCAAGGAAGAGTGTTTGTCCCAATATGAAAATCTTGGGTCTCAAAAACCGTTGGGGGCCTCGTTTCAGTGCGCATTAGGCCCTACAACGACGACTTACACCTGTTTGGGGGGTCTAGTTTGGCAGGCCTCGTTTCAACATGCATTAGAATCTGTTGCGCCTACTCAACAAGGGATACAGTTCCCTTGCTAATCATGAATATCACTTATATATATATATATATATAATTTTATTTTTGTCTATCAAAAAACTTTCATTAATTCATCAAAGAGATACAACATACATTCTAGAGGCCTTTTGCTCTCTTGGCTTCACTCTGATTGGATTTGTTAGGCAGAAGAGCAAAACAAATACAGAGAAGATGTTTCCAATTTTTACATGAGTTCCAAAAATAACTTAGCCATATAACCCAAAACACAGACAAAACCAAAAGACAACCAATAAATTTCATATTAGAGCGGAGGGTTTGGGCCTTGAGTGCCACCTGGGGCCACAGGAGGGCCATGCCCTTCATGAACATGGTAGTCAATATGCGCCAACTGTGCCTCAACCTCATCCAACCACTCACTATTGCGGCAGTGGCTATGTCTCACCGAAGCAAGGTTCTCTAGAATTTCTCCCTGGCTATATTGAATATCATTGATGTAACCAATAATCTCATTCTGGTCATCATATCTCTGCAAACGGATGACATCCAGGTTCGCTTCGATATCCCGTAATTGATCAGCTATTGAAGTCAACGATGGAGGCTTCTCTACGCTGCCTGGAGACTGGGCCTAGGCATGAGCGAGCTCGCCCTCCACATCTACCCCTTCCACCACTTCCTCGTTCAACATTTCCACTCGGTTGGCCCGCTCCCCTGGCTAGCCACACCCACGTTCATGTATCATGTCTACCACCGGCGACAGATAAACCAAACACCAGATATTCCAGGCGAGGGAGGTACACCACTTGTTCCGACAAGCCCACCTGTTTCCATCCCGGTGGAATATATTCGCCACCCAACCCGTGCAGAGAGCCCAAATGTTTTCAGCACACTGCCAATGGACCCCAATAAGACAAGGACTACCCCAATAATACACGAGTATGCTCCATTAGGTCTTCATCTCGGATGACATGTCTCAATATAAGAAGGCAGGCAGCTGCATCATCATTACATCTTATCTCATAGATAAGAATAATGCACAATCAAAGGAAGGGGAGATCAATCCTCAAACCCTACTAATCTCCAAGTCAAATCTCATGACTTTCGTCTCAGCTATATCAACAAAACAGACATCTCATCACATCTTGTCTCAACTTGATTCCTTTGATCATTAGCTGAACAATGATGTCTCGATCTAAAGAAAGAGAATCATTATAGGGGAGCTCAAGCTACCACCCTCTTTCCAAGGACAATACACAGGATATGACTTACCATGGAAGGTAAGGATCACAACTATCTTATCATCAGGACAATAGGCAGGATACAACGTACTGGTGAGGTAAGACTCACAATTATCCTAATGTCTGTTGATCTTCCCAACTAGACCCTTAAGAGTTAGTGGTAGAACACTTGCATCCTCTCACTTGGGCAGGATACTACGCACCACAAATGGTAAGGATTGCAACTATCTCAAGTTGTTGATTTCTGTAGCATCGGATGTGCTCTTGCCTCGAGATTTTGTAGAGAGGCTAAGACACATGCATTCTCCAATACCCAGAAATCGTTTGGGAAAATTCCACCTAGAGATGGTTTAATTAAAATGATTATCTTTTTTAAATGGTTCCCTAAGTTTAAACTTAGGAAATTTGGTTAATTAAAGGGTATTAATTAAATCAGGTGTGAATCTTCTAGAAGAAGACGAGGATCAACTCCCAGCTAATCTTAGCCCTTGATTATGTTTTAATCTTGGCCCTTGGAGTTCCAATGAGAGATTATAAGGAGTTCGATGGGCACTTGGAGAACATATCGAATGAGAGATCAGAGATTGAATTTTCAAGAGTAGCAGCGTTGAGTTGCCTTAGTGAGATCGAGTGATCTTCTTGCAGTGAGGGGCAGGGATAGTAGTCCAGAGGAGAGTTTTCCAGTGCCGGAGAGTGCAAGGCAGAGAAGGCATAGAGCAGTTCAGAAAGGCAGCGCAGAGCTTCAGAGGGAGTTCGAAATTCAGCTGGGAGAGTCAAGATCTAGTGCCAGTAGCCGGGGTGCGAGATCGGAGGGCTAGAGGGTCGAATTTCCAGACAACAGGAGATCAAAAGAGGAGGTAATGCAAAGCCTAGCAAGTGTGATGCAGAAGCTGCACAAAGGCAGCGTTGGGCGAGCGACCCTGTCCCTGATCAGTGTCGGATCTCCCGAATCAGTGTGAGATTTTTCTCACTAACTCTTCGCCAGTTTTTCTCTGTATCGGATAGCCAGTTTGGGCATCGAATGATTTGTACTCAGAAACTACTGCATAATAATAAAACCCTCAGTTGCTGCATTGATTTTCCTGAGTTGGGTTTTTCTAGGGACACTATCCAAAAGCAACTGTGTAGATGTGTGTGTGTTAATTTCTCTCTTGTGTCGTATTTAGTTTCCGCAGTAATTATTTTGTGTAGGCTGTAGTGTATGTATTTCAATATTTGCTATAGGAAACTGCAAGTAATTTGTTCAAGTAATTAACAAATAGGAGAAAAATCATTAGTTTGCTGCAGTAGGAATTGGGTAACCGATTTTTCACACAAGTCAACTCAACCCATTGGCTAGATGGGGAGGAACAATCCCAACAAGCCCAGCTTGTGGGTAGGATGCCAACTAGGGTATAATTTGTTAAGTCCCAAAGATGATAATAGGCAGGATGCTACTTACCATGTGGTAAGCATCTTAGCTATCATGTTTCCAGACAATAGGCAGGATACTACTTACCATGAGGTAAGGATGACAACTATGCTATTATCCAAATTTCCCTCAATCCGAGGAGCCCTTATTTCTCCATTCCTTGCCCTGGGAGCTCAACAGGAGGGAAGTGCTACACTTAGTGTTCTTGATCAGCGTGGGATCCCCTCAACAAGAGGGAAGTGCTACACTTAGTGTTCTTGATCAGCGTGGGACCCCTTCCTCTCATAAGTGCCTGCACTAGGCTTAGGACTGTTAGTCGTGGCCATAATGCATGACACTTAGAGGATATCAGGTTAACCATAAGCTTACATGCTGTAATACAAGGATCCAATTGTTGCCTGCTCATCAATCAAAATGTGATGAAGTTCCATTGCTCTTTTTTGCACCATATACCAGATATAGTAATATCTGACCTTAGTGTACATGACCTGTCCTAGAGCACAAGATTATCTGCATGTCAGATCGTAGTTGTGCCTAGTATATGCTCAAACAACCTAAAAAGAGCTTTCTCAATTATATTGACTTGCAACTACTCATGCTAGCAACAAAACATACTGTCACTCAAAGCAAAAAATTTCAGTTTTTGTCACATCCATAAAATCATGGCAGACCTGAGGCAACGCTCAAATGTGCTCAAAATCGTCAATATATAATCTCAAGTATTCGATAGTGGGTCTTAGATCATAAATTGCCTTCTTTGTAACATTCCAATACACATATCTAAGCTTTATACAACTCAAAGAACATATTGCAAATCAAGAATACATCTAGCTGTTGGCTTATCGTGGGAATCCATCAAAATTGTATTTGACGAGGAGGCTCTCTTAACTATTTCAATGTAAACCATCTCTGACAACATGCTTCCATAGACAAGGAAATCCTTATTATCTTTTTGTTTCTAATCTCAGGAAGTGGATCATCAAGGATTGACTCCCTTTGACACTAAGCGTTGAAATACTCTTAATCCTGTCAAAATTAATTTATTAGTTTATAAAACCAAATATAAAGACATACCTTCAATCATGAAGAGAGATCAGAGGTCGCATTAGATGTCCATCAGTGCAAGTGTACCAAGCTTAGAAGACTTGCTTCAATTCACAATCATGGAGGAAGCCATTTTTACACATATCTGATAACAGGTGCTGAAATCCCAACATAATCCTTTCCCTCTGAGAATATATTCCTAATATTGCGGAACCATTTGACGCTGTAACATCTCTATCATCAAGAATGGTCCTTGCATGAGGGACATATTGCTCAATGGACTATTGCATTTAAAATATTTCCTCTGCATAGGAAGCCTCTTCAATCATAGACATTAAACTGGTAGTCTGGGACCCTTCCTTCAAGATTTGAGCTTTGATCCTGTTTAAGTGCCATACTTAATCATGGGATGACTCAATGTCCTCCTCAACTCTATATATTTCTCAATCTGGATGTTGAGGACCAAGTCCATACATCCATCTAAACTTCATGTTGATCCCAGAACAAGAACAAGATCAATGATAGCAGATTAAATAAACACAAGGATGGTGTACCTGATAATAGGGCAGGACTGTCTTTCTTCTCAAGGTATAAGTGCGGCTCCTTCATTTTCTTGCATCAACTCCCTCTTCCTGCACCAGCGTTCACTTCATGCACCACTTAGCATCCATATGATCCTCAAGAAGGATTTTCTTATCACATCTTCATTAGGAAGTTAGAAGTATTCAAATAATCAAGTATTCATGCAGGAAGGATAAGCAATAATCTAAAACAATAAGTCTAAACAAGAGCAGCGTCATAAAGAATAACATAAGTCTAGAAGGTACTTATATTTAACAAAGATTGAAGGAAGTGGTTAGCTTCCTCTTGATCCTTCCCCAAGGGTCACTATTGTCCATCAACCATATGTCAATTTTGCCTTCAGAAGAAATGTGTATCGACCAAAAGTTGTATACACAACGGAAATCTTTAAAATACTTCAAAGACGTAAATGTCCATTGTATGACATGCAACTTATATTGAATAAGGTATATTGAACTAATATGTGATATGATTACAATTGAGAATGAGGGGCTGCTTATATACCCTAGGGAGGTGCCCTTTCATGAATGGTCACGTCTCTAAGACATGCCTCTTCATTACTAACTAACTAACTCTAATTATTATTTAATATATTTATATTTATTATTTTTATATGAATTATATTCATAACATTGCCTCTCTCTTCAAGAAGCTTTGTCCTCAAAGCTTACTAAGAATATCTTCTCGTCTCTGAACTTTCATCTTCGTTGATACAAGATGATATGATGCTCTGAGTGCTAGACAAAATTGTCGTACTGAGAAGGGATTAGACCATCCTAGATTAATCTTCCGTGGAATCTTGTGATCTCTGGAAATTTGTGATGAATAGTTTTCTTAGGCCTTGATTCTGCAGGACTCGATTCTGCAAACTTCATTATTCTTGGGAGCATAAATTTGTCGTTTATGTTCTGAGTAATACTGGTACATAGATTGATTGGAAAGTCTGCTCTTGTGATTCAGATGTCGTTAAATATTTTTTTTGGTTGGACTTTCCCTTATCATGTTAGTGGTTGTTTCCTGATTTCCTTCAGGTGCTGTTGTTGTGGAGTTGGCTATTGAATCATGATTTGGAATGTCTATTGTTTGAACTGCAACTTCTGCATGTGTCTTCAGTTCAGTATGTTTATACTCTGCTTGAGTTACAATTTTGATTGGATCGGTATTTGTTTCTTTATCTTCAACTTGGACTGAAACGACTGGAGACTTCGATACTACTTCTTGAAGTTGTTCTAACTTGTCATTTAGTGATTTCCTGTCACTTTTAAGCTTCTTTATTTGCGTAAATATGGCTTGGTTATGATTCTTTAGACGTGAAATTTCATCATTTTTTGAATTGTTGACTTTGTCCTTGGTATCTTTCTCTTTATTTTTAAAATTTTTAATTTGCCCTAATAATTTTTGTTTAAGGGTTTTAAGGCACAAATTTTCTTTTTCTTTTTTCAGTCTTTGTTTCTTATCCTTGGACATTTTTATCTGTGAAAGCAATTTCTCATTGTGGTCCCTTAGATGCCAAATTTCTTCATTGCTTTCTATTGATTTTTCATGAAACCGATCTTCGAGATCTTTATATTTATTTTTTGATGCTTCCTTATTTTGTTGAAGTTTTGCGATTTCTTCCTTTAATCTTTTTATTTGTGTCTGTGTATTACCTTGATATTCTTCCAAAGTAAACAACCTTCGACATTTTGGACAAGGTATCATGTGATTTTTAAAAATCGATAAATACTGATCTTCAGCTCGACAAAATGGACATCTGGTCCAAAATGTAGAGTTATGTATGTAATCCATAGTTTCTTTGTTCATCTTCGAATTAGACTCCATTTGCTTTTTCCTTAAAAGATGGACTACTTTAAAATATGTGCCCTTTTATTTGATAAATTTGAATAATAATAATAATAATAATACTAATAATTATTATTATTATATGTTTTTTTTTTAAACCTTCAAAATTTTAGTAGTAATTCTTTTTATAACTTTCTATGATATATATATTTTTTATTAATGGATTTAAAATATATTTATTTTTAACTCTTTGATAATTTTTCCTTGAACTGTGCTTCCTTTTTTCTTTAGCTTCCCTCAACTTAATCTTTTAACACCTCTCCTAAATCAAAATGAACCAACCCGTCTTAATGGTTATGGTCACGATGCCTTGCTGGCCATGGCAAAACTCGTTTGAATGGTTTTGAAACCATTTGATTATTTCTAACCTTAAAAAAAATAGGAACAAAAAAAGGAATAAGGAGATGTGACCGTACAAATTTAATTATTTCAATTGTTATGGTTTGGTGAGGCCCGTCGAGAGGAGATTATGGTGGCTTGTCAGAGGAAGGGAGTAGTAGCGGCATAAGTCTCTCAGGTTTGGTAAACAAGGCGACTAAATGGTGGTCCAACGTGACAGTCGATACATGCAAATAAATGAGAATGGACAACACGACGGTCAAGGAGGACACTTGGGCATGAACGGGGCGTTAACCCAGGATGTTTGAGAGTGAACTTAACTATTGGGAACAAGCAAATGGCGTTGTCTGCAAGGTCGTTTGAGGTAAGGTGAGAAAACAACATAGGCAATGGTTCAACAACAAAACAAGTTGAATGGGTTGGCAGCTCGAATCGGTAAGTTGCGACAATGGAAGATACAACAAGAGACAGGGATGCGGAAACAGAGAATAGATAGTAGTCAAATGGTTGGGTAGACACAAAGGAAGTTCCGTCGACTTGGAGTGATGACTGATAGCAGATGTGGGCAGTACTGCCCAGTGTTGGCGGCAAAAGTGGTGAATAAGACACGTGAAAAAACAACACGATGAAAAAGGGAGTGGGAATTGGCGGAGGGTGACAGACAGGACGCATAGATTCTGGGGACAAGGGAAAAGGAACGAAAGATGGTAAGTTTTTGTTTTTGGGGTAAAAATAGATATTGTTTAATTTATTTATTTTTTATTTTTTTAATAAGCCTTTGTGTTTTCTTTAATCTCCTTTTAAAAATATTTCCGACTTTTTATTTTTTCCAATATATATATTGACTCTTTTTTATAAGATATATATATATATATATATATATATTTTTTTTTCTTTTTTCTTTTTCTACTGTACTTTTTTTCTTTGAACTATTTTCTTTTAATTCCTTTTTTTAATTCGTTTTTTTTTTAAACTTCCTTTCTCTTTTTTTTTTAAAATATAATTTTATGGCCAAAGGCCTAATAACGAATCTGGTAGAATGGAGAACCTCCCTCCACGTAGCAAAACGCTTGAATTGTGATGGAAACAAAGTTGACGAAATTGATAGCCAAAGGCCAGATCAGACATGGTTCTGATACCAATTTAACGACCAAAAGTTGTATACACAACGGAAATATTTAACATACTTCAAAGACATAAATGTCCATTGTAAGAAATGTAATTGTATATTAAATAATGTATATTGAACTGATATGTGATATGATTACAAATGAGAATGAGGGCCTGCTTATATACCCTAAGTAGGTTCCCTTTCATGAATGGTCATGTCTCTAGGACATGCCTCTTCATTACTAACTAACTATTTGTTAATTAATTATTATTTATGTTTATTATTTTTATATGAATTATATTCATAACAAAATGCAATCTTTTGATCATCAACGGAATCCCTATTCCAGGTCCTTTCCTTCTTCGTCATGAGGTACCACAGGTCATCAACCATATATCACATTCATCAGCAAAAGAGGAGATGCCTCAACTTGGTCACCTTCAATATCCTCAATCTTCTTCATCAACAACCAAGTCAATAAGATGATCATTGCAACATCCCATCTATAGGGAGACTAGCCCATCTAGGGTTACACGAAATCTGTCACAGGTGCTAGAACAACTTCTCACTAAGGGTTTCAAGACTATAGAACTCAAGCCTTTATCATATCCAGGCCCTTCTTCAAAAATACTCCAAGGGTTTCAACTTCCTCCCAAACCCTAGCATTATGATATCCATCATGGATTTCTCCCAGACGCTAATCTCATGTTATTCACCAAACCATAACTTATCTTGTTAGAACAAGGTTGCCTAGTGTTTCCTTTAAACCTTAACATTCTTCTAGGTCTCCAACATCTTCTCCTCTTTCTTTTGCTTGATCCAAAATTCCAGCGGGGGTGTCTTCACAGGGGTGACCTTAAAGACTTTCCTTCAACCCAGCGCTGATACCATGCTATTTTTTCTAAGGGTTATATTGTTCTTTGCTTTAGATAATTGCATTTACAAACTTTTCAACATTTACATATTGCATTCACCCCATTATATCATAACATCATCAACAATTATGTAGAAATAACATTAACTTCAACAGTGCAACGAAACTGTAAAGATCAATAGAAGAAAAGCATACGCAATAGGGACACCGGGAGTTAGGTTAGAGAGCAGGAAAAAAACTCCACGAGGGGGAAAACCCATCCAAATTCTTCTTCTATTAGATATTCATCAATTGTTCAACTGAGATATGAAGTATACATATCATGAGTCATCACCAAACACATCAGGTCTCCTAGGGCTTGTCCATGTCAGTTCACAACTAAGTTTGTGAGCTGAATGAGATAAATCATAAGCAAGATCATTTTTTGGAACACTATCATGCATCAAGGAGGCGGTGTGCATTATTACCATTGTCATGCATCAAGGAGACTGAGCATTTTCATATCGTATGCCAAGTTACTGCAGTACAAATCTCTGTCTTGTGCATCAAGGACATCATTAATATCCATATATCACAGGTCGGCACAAGTAACTTCTAGGGTCTGGACAAACAATGTTGTATATGCAATATCGTATATCAGCATGCAACATCGTATAACAACATCAAATGTCAGTCTAGCAACTTCGTATGTCTGCCAATGGTGCAATTCTGAACCATAAGTTCACATCCTGAGACTGTAGCAACATTTATAATATAGAAGTCTGTAACCTATCATCACTTCACTGTGGTTCTTGGATTTTTATTCACCATTGTCTGAATATCAGTTGTATCCAACTTCACATTAAGGTCTGTATAGTATTCACATCAGGTAACAAGGTCTGTATTGTATACATGGTCTGTTCATATTGTAGAGCATACTGTAATGTGAGAGCTTCATACTGGACTGCGAGATAGCATACCTCTGTAATATGAGAGCTTACTGTAATGCATTTCGAATTAGACTCCATTTGCTTTTTCCTTAAAAAATGGACTGCTTTAAAATATGTGCCCTTTTATTTGATAAATTTGAATAATAATAATAATAATACTAATAATTATTATTATTATATGTTTTTTTTTAAACCTTCAAAATTTTAGTAGTAATTCTTTTTATAACTTTCTATGATATATATATTTTTTATTAATGGATTTAAAATA
>Ga0115851_100958_pt1 | contig 14562 bp, 13 predicted proteins | sample InSIn2gowninarea_FD_83865 | JGI IMG/M metagenome (GOLD analysis project Ga0115851, IMG submission 83865)
AGAATGGATGTTGAAACATTAATTTCACCTACGCCCGCATTTATTCCAGCAAAACCACTTGTATCGTTCCCGCACCGCCTTCATGCAAAAGCTGAATCTGTCAGAGGGCCTCCAAGCACCCTGACCAAGTGATACGCGTCCAGTGTACGATTCAAAAACCACCATCTCCCGGCTGGTAAACATCATTTGAGCTGTGTGGCTTAAGCTTGCAATATTCGTCTGATTAAGTCAACGGACCAGGATCTCTTTCAAGCTGCCTGAACCTTTTTGGTTTTACTGAAGGGTTTTAACATTAATGCAATTAATGAGTGTGTCATAGTCTTAGGTAAAGAATTTAAGTTTTTTCATACGACCTGTAATATTATACCTTTTTTTTGTTAACACATAAAAATGTATGCGATATAGTTTTGTGGTGTTGGCTTTTTATTGCATTGCACACGGGATGAAAAGAGAAAGGGGTTCGCGGCAGCGAATAAAAAACCAGGGGAGAGCACTGCAGTGTGAATAAAAATTGAAACCAGAGCAGGGATGAAATGAAAAGAAGACTTGCGGCAGCAAATGAACATTTCGAATTCGCTTTTACAAGTGCTTGCAGTTTGTTGAAACGAATGGGAATGCAAATGTAATTTTTTTTATTGAATATGTAATGTGAAAACCCTGGAATGTAATGAAAAATTTCACACAGAAGTGAATGTGAAAGTTCTTTTATTTTACAGCAATAAACCTATGTAAGGAATTTTTATTTTTATAGCAGTGAATGTAAAAAAATTTCACATAGCAGTGAATGAAGATTTTACACAGCAGTGTAAAATTATTTGTAAAAGAGGCAGAGTAATTTTGTTTTTGGTAAAAGTTCTTGGTGAATCCCTCTGATAAGAGGAAGAAATATATATCAGGCATTTTATTAATGAATATAAAGATTTTCTGGGTGTGAAAAATCTCTGTTCTTAGAAAACTATTTAGCTTCCGTGTGTAAAATATCCTGAGGACAAAACAAAGAATTTTCTCTGTTCAGTAGTTGTTTGAAATTACCAGAAATTTCCATCATGGTATCAGAGCAGCTCTAGGCTCTTTGAAGGTGATAAAGAAGCTGAAGGAAGGTTCCTTTTGTTACAGTAGTAAATCTTTTCCAGCAGAGTGAAGTCTCGGCAAAAGAATCCAGGTATTCCTCAAAGTTTTTTTTTGTGTTACTGCTGAAGAAACAATCAGTATTTTAAATATACAGTGAAGGATTTAGAAGCATAGCTGAGAATGCAAGGAATGGCCAGCACAAGCACCAGCATAGGTATTTTTAATCCTCAGCTCCCACAGTTTAATGGGAAAATTTATGACTATTGGGCAATAACTATGAGAGCCCTGTTTGCCTCACAAGATTTATGGGAACTTGTTGAAGATGGATTTGAAGAACCAACAGATGAAAATGAGTTTAATAGATTAAATCAGGCAGAGAAAGACCTATTGAAGAGCAGTAGGAAGAAGGATTCAAAAGGCCTTGTATTTTTATATCAGTCAGCGCATGAGAGTGTGTTCCCAAGAATAGCAGCAACGAAGACATCCAAAGAAGCATGACAAACCCTCAAGACAACCTATCAAGGCATGGAGAAAGTGAAGACAGCAAACTACAATTACTGAGGAGAGATTTTGAGAATCTGAGCATGGAGGAGTCAGACAATATTGACTCATTCTTCACACGTGATTGGATTGGTCACACAGATGAGGACTCATGGAGAAGTTCTTGAAGAAAGGATGATTGTGAAGAAGAGACAAAGGATCTCTCAAACTTTTCAGTTGATGAGCTTCATGCATCACTGATAACACATGAGCAGAGGTTGAGTAGAAATGAAAACTTATCTCTAGAACAAACCATCAAGACCCAGATGTCCTTTGGAAGAGGAGGAGGTCAAGGCAGAGGAAACAAGAGAGGAAGAGGCAGAAGTCAAAACAGAGGTGGAAGGAATAGCCCAGCAAATTCTCAAGGAAGAGGCAACAATCCAAATCAGAACCAAGGCCAAGGCAACAGCCAACAAAGAGGACAACATCATGCTCAAGGAAAAAGGTATGAAAAATGCAATGTCCAATGTTATTACTGTAAAAAATATGGGCATTATGCAAATGAATGTAGGAAGAAGCAACATGATATGAGTAATAGATCAAATGTAAATATCACTAGAGAAAATATTAGCCAAGATAATGTACTTTTAGCTTGTAACATGGCTGAAACAAATAGTGATGATATATGGTTTCTAGATTTTGGTTGCAGCAACCATATGACAGGAAACATAGCCCTGTTTTCTACTTTAGATCAAAATGTGAAATCACAAGTCGCACTTGGGACTGATAGTAAAATTTCTGTTATGGGAAACGGTGAGAGCAGTGCTATCCATAGCAGCAATAAACAAGTGGAAAGTTTACCAAATGGACGTGAAGTCAACATTCCTAAATGGAGTGTTAATGGAAGAGGTTTATGTTGAACAACCTCTAGGCTATGAGAAGAAAGTCCAAGAGCACAAAGTGTGCAGATTGAGGAAAGCTCTTTATGGGCTGAAGCAAGCGCCAAGAGCATGGTATAGTAGGACAGATTCCTATCTACTGGAAAATGGATTTGAGAAATGTGACGGAGAACCCACCGTCTACATCAAAGAAAAGGATGGTAAATTGCTAATTGTTGTGTTATATGTTGATGATGTTATTTTTACACGTAATGATGACTACCTCATTGAAAATTTCAAATCAGAATTTGAAATGACTGACATGGGTTTGCTGAGATACTTCTTACGAATAGAAGTAGATCAAAATGAAAATTGAATTTTTATCTCACAGGAAAAATATGTAAGTGAAGTGTTGGGCATATTTAATATGCAAGAGTGCAAGGCAGCAATCACTCCCACAGTAATGGGATTAAAACTCAGCAAAGAGGACAGCGACAAGGATTTTGATCCTAGTTTGTACAAGAGTATAGTTGGAAGTCTTATGTATTTAACTGCAACTAGACCTCACATAATGTTTGTTTTTAGTTTAATTTCCAGATTCATGGAGAGGCCAAAGGAAGCACATTGGCGGGCAGCAAAAAGGGTTCTGAGGTATGTTAAAGGTACTAAAAGTTTTGGAATTTTATATACTGTCTCAGAACATTTAGATTTGGTTGGATACACTGATAGTGATTGGGCTGGAAGTGTAGATGATCAGAAAAGCACATCCGGTTATGTTTTTCACATGGGTTCAGGAGCTAGTTCATGGGCTTCTAAGAAACAGCCTATTGTAGCGTTGTCTACAGCAGAGGCTAAATATGTGGCAGCTACAGCAGTAGCATGTCAAGAAGTTTGGATGAGAAGAATGTTGAGGAGCTTAGGCCAAGAGCAGGCAAGAGCAACAATGATTTTTTGTGACAATAGCTCAGCTATTGCATTATCAAAGAATTCGGTGTTTCATAAGAGAACGAAACACATTGACACAAGGTTTCATTACATCAGGGAATTGGTGAGCAATGGAGAAATTGTTCTACAACATTGCAGGACTCAGGAACAGGTTACAGACATTTTGATCAAGCCATTGGACCATAAAAGCTTTGAATTTTTGAGGAAATGTCTGGGTATGACTGATAACCCAGCAGCTGAAATTAAAGGTTAGTGTTGAAACATTAATTTCACCTGCGCCCGCATTTATTCGAGCAAAACCACCAGTATCGTTCCCGCACCGCCTTCACGCAAAAGCTGAATCTGTCACAGGGACTCCAAACACCCCGACCAAGTGACACGTGTCTAGTGTATGATTTGAAAACCACCATCTCCTGGCCGGTAAACATCGTTTGAGTTGTGTGGCTTAAGCTTGTGATATTCGTCCGATTAATTCAACAGACCAAGATCTCTTTCAAGCTGCTTGAACCTTTCTGGTTTTACTGAACGGTTTTAACATTAATGCAATTAATGAGTGTGTCATACTCTTAGGTAAATAATTTAAGTTTGTTCATACGGAATGTAATATTATACCTTTTTTTTTTGTTAACACATAAAAATGTATGCGATATAGTTTTGGGGTGTTGACTTTTTATTGTATTGCACACGGGATGAAAAGAGAAAGGGGTTCGTGGAAACGAATAAAAAACCAGGGGAGAGCACTGCAGTGCGAATAAAAATTGAAACCAGAGCAAGGATGAAATGAAAAGAAGACTTGCGGCAGCAAATGAACATTTGGAATTCGCTTTTACAGGTGCTTGCAGTTTGCTGAAACGAATGGGAATGCAAATGTAATTTTCTTTTTATTGAATATGTAATGTGAAAACCCAGGAATGTAATGAAAAATTTCACACATAAGTGAACGTGAAAGTTTTTTTATTTTACAGCAGTAAGCCTATGTAGGGAATTTTTATTTTTACAGCAGTGAATGTAAAATTTTTTCACATAGCAGTGAATGAAGATTTTACACAACAATGTAAAATTATTTGTAAAAGAGAGAGAGAAATTTTGTTTTTGGTAAAAGTTCTTGGTGAATCCCTCTGATAAGAGGAAGAAATATGTATCAGGCATTTTATTAATGAATATAAAGGTTTTATGGGTGTGAAAAATCTCTGTTCTCAGAAAATTATTTAGCTTCAATGTGTAAAATATCCTAAGGACAAAACAGAGCATTTTCTCTGTTCAGTAGTTGTTTGAAATTACTAGAAATTTCCAACAATGGATCAGGGCAATATTCATCCAAAACAAAAAGACCGCTATGGAAATAAAGGTCTATGTAAAGTACAACAAACTCAGCTATTGCTTAAACATGGAGATATACTTTAATCCACTTATCTATACAAAAGCATAGAGATATACTTTAATCCACTTATCTATACACAAGTTACACTTGATAAAACAAGTCCACATATAAAGAACAGATACGTCACAAGTAAATCTTTGCTTCCCGTTATGAGATTCCACTAGAAACAAAGATGACATTTTATTAAAATAAATAATCATGAAATATTAATAACAGACAATAATATTGACGGGATAATCAATCAAAAGGATTGGGTTGCCACAAACGTCCAAGATCGATAATAGGCTAGAACCAATAAAGATACGACAAAATGTGAGAAAAATTCATCCAAGTCTAGTGGCCCACTTGCACTGCTTCATAATAAGTGACTGCTGGTTCTAGTAATAATTGCTTCTTCATGCGCACCCTGCTGGTGCATTAATCCGACTAACTTCGGAGAGATTGTTTTGAAAACCCTGAATTAGGTTTTCAAAATATTGGTTTGTCGATTTTGTGAGCATTTCAAGCCTGATACAGAAGTCATCAAAATCGCGCAACCATGCTATCTGCAACCATGCATCTACCACACATTTGAACTTTTCTAAACTAGATCGACTCATTCTCGTCTGTTTACACTCATTCAATCTTTTAATCTCTACCTCTCGCACAGCCTGCAGATCAAATAATGCCTTTTCCTCTGATTTTTCATTTGCCTTCCATCTTTGCATATAAAATACCAACCTATCCAAAGAAGATGTTTTCGCTGCAAACCTTTTCCTAGAATGGACTGAGGCTGAATTCCTGGATTGATTCCCTGCATCAATTCTTCCTGACGAGTTTTCTCCTCAATTTTATTTATTTTTACATATTTTTTTGAGACTAAGGAAAATGCAACAAAAAATATGTAAAATCTTAGATTACTGTCATATGGTATTTTTAAAGGCTTGAGAATTCTTTGGTAGGGAAAAAAATATGTGAAAGGAATAAGAATTAAAAAAATAAACAGAAATATGCAGTTTTAGATCTCTGGTTTGAGTGATAAAATCTGCAAGAGTAGTTGTATAATTCCTTGTGCTCTATTCTAGCTATTTTTTTTTATTGTTGATGGATCAACATGTTATATTTATTATTTTCATCAATGCTATTAGTTTCTCTTGTGGCTAGATAATTTAGGGCCTTCCTATCTGAAGTTTTCCAATGAAAGTTAGAGCTGAAGGAAAATGTGAAAATGAGCCTCCCCAAATAGTGGAGATGACAAAGTTTGGTTACTTTGTGAATAGAAATAAAACTCCTTTAGTTTATTCAAGTGATGTTTTGTGCTTAGATGTAAGTAGGAAAAAACAACCCAATTATCTTCGAGTAGAGGTGAGTATGATACTATTCTATGTATTATGCAATGGTCGTTTAAAAAAAAACAATTTCACTAAAATCTTTAGGTGCCAATACATGCCTAGTGAAGGCTTGAAATTGTGAAATTTCTAGGTGCCCATATATACCATTTCCATGGAAAAAGGTAATTAAATTATATGGTTGACCTTTATAGAAGGAGTGGATTAAAAAAACACCAAGTCACTAGCCATTCTACACTAGAATAGTTGCTTTAAAAGGACATAGGAATGAGATTTAATCCAATTATCTATGCAACAATTACAAACCAATTTTTATCTAGTCTCTCTAGATGCTAAAACATGTTGAATAACTACATCAAAGCTAAGCCAGAATTAAACCTTGCCTAACTATGAAGAACTTGTTGCTTCCCACTATAAAATCCAGCCCCTTTTAACATTAAATTGAAAACGATATAATGTAATTTATTAAACTTATACATGAATGTCATAAGACCATTTAATATAACCTCGATAAATGAAATCACACATAAAATATAAATATAAATCATCACTTTTTCATTAAAATAGATATTACAACATACAATAATATTGAACTACTAATCAATCACAAGGATCTCGGTGCCCTGAACCAAGATCCTTATTATGTTCAAACAAATATATACATGAATACTATGATAGAGACAGTAAAAATTAATCTTCCAGGGAAAAGAACTACTTAGACATGGAGATGTGCTTTAATCCACTTATCTATACATAGGCCACAAGACAAGTCCACAAGTTGGATAGATACATCAAAACTAACACTTCATGAAAATTGAACCTTGCATTACAATTTAAACTCTTTGCTTCCAGCTATGAATTTCCACTAGAAACAAAGATTAACCCTAGGTAAAATCACACATTAAATATAAATATAAATCGTCACATTTTATTAAAATAAATAATCATCAAATATTAATAAGAGACAATAATATTGACTGTATAATCAATCTAAAGGATTTGGTTGCCACAAACATCCAAGATCCTTATTTTTGCTGGGACAAATTGAAATATGGAAAAATATGAGAAAAAATAATCCGAGTCCAACGGCCCTCTTACACTACTTAATAATAAGTTACAGTTGATTCTAATAATAATTGCTTCTTCATGCACACCCTTCTCGTGCATTAATCCGACTATCATCGGGCTGCAACAGTAGGACCACACCATTCCTCACTTTCTCCTCACTTGCAAACCATTGTTTGTTGGCATTAATAGAATTCCAATCAAAGTGACGTAAAAGAGTAGCTGCCTCGGCTTTAGAGATAACCAACAAAGTGGAAACGCTTTTGGTAGCATTATGCTGACGCTCATGGATGTCGTTCAGACTTAAAACCATATATTTCATACGTATTTTATTGTCATCATGACGGCTGTGTGCTATTTCCACCATGCTTTCATATCTCAATTCTTCATATTCATCAACCCCTTCATTTTCCATTTCATTGCTTTTGTTGTCATATATCTCATTATCATCATACAATTCCATATTGGTGGAGGTCAAGTAGATTAGAGTTTGAGAATTTTTATTTTCGCAGCCTCACGGAATCGATAGAAACAAAATGCTCTGTCTGCTTCACTTTTTTGTAGAAAATCAATCTTCGCTTAGCTGATATTTATAGTGATGTCCCTTAGCATATATACCAAAAAATATTGAAGAGTCGACTTTGGTCATTATGTGCCTGATTTTAAATAATGCTATTCTGTTGTCATTATTACTTTCTCTTAGAAGAAGCATTCCGTTTATTACCGATGGTATATGAGTTTCACACAAGACCATTGTTATTGTTGAATTGAGGCTTCTGTGATCCAGAATAAGCATACGATATATGTTTATGTGTAAATGACATCATCGATCATTTGTCAACCCCTATCATTTTTCCACAAATGGTTGATGATGTGATTTACGGAAACCCCCATCATATACCATTCTCATTATTTTCATTTCCATAAAAATAAAATTAAAAAATTAGCGATTTTTTTTGCTTTATGTGCAATTACTATGTAGTTTCTTTTGCGTTAAGTGGAATTGATTTCTTAGGTTTATCTTTATTTACGATTTTTTCAAGCGTTTCTTTATTTCCTCGATAACTTTTTTACCATGAAGTTATTGATTCTTAAATTTAAAAGATGGTTTGTTTTATATTTTAATAAAAAATTAATTTTTGTATATTTATATATATATTGTGTACAATAATTTACATTTCAAATATAAAGTGTACAACAAAGATATTAAACCTTGATTCTTAAATTTAGAAAATGGTTTGTTTTATATTTAAACAAAATATTAATTTTTGTACATTTATTTATACTTATAATAATTTACACTTCAAATAGAAATTGTAGAACAAAGATAATAAGCATAGTCTATAAATAATAGTGTTTTGCATTTTATCACACTCATAATATCATTATTTAGAAAAATATAGGTGACACCATGCCATGAACAACAATGTTATGGCTACCCTCTCACCCAACATAGAAAATAGCTATGGTAGCCATGGTTAGGATACCAAATGTATTTATCCCAAAGCATAAAGTTAAGATATTAATTTTAAATGAAAAGTATAAAATTAATAGATAAGAAATAATAGAAAGTAATAACTTTCTAGTTCAAATATCAGCATAAAGTGACATGTTTCCATACAGTTATTATCATTACTTTTACAACAACTAGAGACTAATGAGATCTATAGCAACTTCTTTTATTTGTAACTTATGTTGGGGGATACAGGCTTGCCTTGCCTTGTGGATTTTTTGAGGTATTTGTGGAAGGGAGTGGTGTTGTGTCACTACACACTTTCTCTACTCATAAAATTTCAAAAGGGATACGACATTATTCCTACCTTTGCAACTATCAATTTGTACTTCTATCCCATTTAGGAAGTAGCCTCCAACTTTTCTAGCTTTAGTGTAGGAAAACCTATTTTCTCCTCCTCAAAAATTAGCTAACCAAGATCATTCAATATGATGGTATGAAAAAATAGTAACAAATAGTCACAAAAAATGGGTAGTCACAGATAGTCATGAAATCATATCTACCTTATGTCACATGTATCATTCATTGTTAAAAGATCACCGATTACCAATTAGTAGACTCTGCAAGCGAATTCCTATTTTTTTATGCCATGTAAGATTTCCCAAGTCAAAGAGTATCAACACGATTAAATGGCATTAGAATATTAGATGCTCCTAGAAGTTTTGCATGTTTTGATTCCTATGCTCGCACTGCTTCCACTTTCCATCTCCTCAGTTTTATAGATTCTCGTTCTTACACTGCTTTTACTTGCCATCTCCTCAATTTCATAGATAATCTAACCATCAAATAAAGAATAACATTTGAGAAAGGAGCAAAAGCAAAGTTAACCAAATCTGAAAACCAAAGGGAAAGCACATAAGGCAAGCATAAATGATCATCGAGGTGGAAGGCAGACCAATTAGGCAATTTTGTAGCAAATGGTTTAGGGAATTGTGGCAACACTCATTAACAATAGCAAAAAAATGTCAATACCAAGTGTTTCTATTAGACTAAAAAATTAATGTTAAGCAAGTAATTGTAGAGGATGCTATCAATTCTTCATAATGAAAGCAATCTCCTCACAAATATGCTTTTTAGTCCTAATTTTTGCGCATCTCGGCCTCACGAAGAGGCCAAATAATATTTTAAAATTGTTCATTGCTACAAAAAAACATTCCCAAGATTTAACAGAGTCAAGGAGAAATATATTATAACATTTTCCTTCAAGGTTTAGGTTTGATTTTTAATTCTCATGTCACGATTAATACTATGCATTGTATTGATTACTATAGGTCCTACTACCTTATAGAAGGGACAAATAATACCAGTTAAGATTGTTCATTACACTGTAACCATGAATGACTACCCTATAGAAGATGGTGATATATTTATTGAACTATGAATGAGCTTGGTTTATAGTACCCTTACAGCTATATAGGCTGAACATAGACTGTATAGGATGAAACCAAGAGTAAATTTTTTTTTTCCAGAAGGAGATAGATGAAATGGTGGATGCAGGAATCATCTTTCTAGCAAACGGAGCAGAATGGATCAAGGCAATATTCATCTAGAACAAAAATGCCTCTATGGAAATAAGGGTCTGTGTATAGTACAACAACCTCAGCAATGCTTATGTCCATGATCCATTCCCCACACCTTTCAATGACGAGGTCTTGTATAGTGTTGCCAGGAATGAAACCTAATCCTTCACAGATGGGTTCTCAGAGTACTATTAGGTTCAAGTAACAGAGGACGACAAGTAGAAAGCTATGTTGAGCACTGAATGGGGCTCATATGCATACCACATCATGCCTTTTGGCCTAAAGGATGCGCCTTTTGTGTTCTCTCGAATTATTATCATTGTTTTCAGAGACTACATTCATCGGTTCTTGGAGGTATACATAGACGATTGGATATTTTACAATCTATTGAAGAAGCATTCTAGCTTACTTAGAGTAATGTTCGATCGATGCAGACAACTACAAATCTCCCTAAACATGAAGAAGTGTATCTTTGCAGTTCTGTTTGGCGCGTTGTTGGGACACATCATTTGCAAAGACAATGTATGTGTGGACTCTGCAAATACCATGTTTTTGTGGACCAATTCTGCTTCCCATATACACAATTTTCGCAAAAATCAAAATCCAGAGAGCTATTAGACATATGTTCTTCCATGCCTTTACCATGAATTATTTGAAGGCCCTTCTCTCCAATATTTTCAAGCCATTGATGCCATAGCATGGTATTTTCTCCAAAGACCACTAGATTTTCTGCTCCAATTTTAGGAACCAAAGAACTATTGCACCCATTGATAACAGTGCTACCTTGAATCTTGTACAGAGTTCCAGTCCGAACTCCCTGCATCAATACTAGTGCTCCTCGAAGTATCTTGTAGTTATATTTCTCAAACACTCTTTTTAGACCTACAACATCCATATTGCTTACATAAATTAGATTTCTAACCAATGCACGAATATGTAGAGCACCCGAAAGTGTTCTAATCCTTTTACCTTGCAACTTCAACTTGACTTTTCTACGACCAACGATTCTTACCTTCCTGTCATCCCCTAAGAAGACATCATCACCATCATATTTCTCATACTCGCATAGCCACTCTCTACGGCGATTGAAGTGAAAGGATGCACCTGAGTCAATGAACCATGACTCATGATCTGCATGTGTACTTGAAGAAGAATCCAAGTAAACATCCCCACCTTCATATGAGGTGGTTTTTTCCCATTTGCAGAAGGAGCATCATCAGATCCCTTTCCTTTCTCAGGTACTTTAGATTTCCAGCACACCTTTATAGGTTTTCCTGGAGATTTAGATCTCCTTCTAGATTTAAATCTCCTTCTAGATTTAAATCTCCCACTCGACGACTTATTTTTGTTTATGCTTTGGGATCGTCCTCGTACATACAAGGCATCACCATTCTGGCCCTCCATATTTTTCCATCTCATCTCCTCTGACAACAAGGATGAGACTATTTCATCAAATCGCAACGCAGTTGCATTGATACGTATTGCGACAACCAAACTGCCCATGAATCTGGAAGGGAACACAACAAATGGATGCACCTATCTTCATCTGAAATTTTAATATCAACAGATAGTAACTGACCTACCACAATATTAAAGGCATTCATATGCTTTGTCAACGAGTCTCCATCTTTCATCCTTAGTTATACAACATTTTTTGTAGGAACAGTTTATTCACTAGATAGTTAGCTTGGTACAATGTCCCTAACTTGTTCCACAAAGCCTTCGCTAAAGTTCCCTTGATAAATTCAACAATACCGAATTCGAGACACACAATTGTATTGTGCTCTTTTCTTTCCGATCGAACTTCGCCAAGTCTTCAACTGACATTGTTGTTGGTTTAGTACCCAGATTGGTTTAGTACCCAGATGTACCGTGATCATTGATCTTTATCCACTATTAGATCCTCCATCTTGAGTTTCCACAACTCAAAACTTTAACCATTAAATTTCTCTGTCTCTATCTTTACATTGCTCACCATCTTCTTTCACCATAAGAATTGATCGTCCGGATCTCCTACTGAATAGGGTCTACCACAGGCACGAGAAGAAAACCCCTCAACAAGAAAAGTTGTCCCCGATTGAAGTGTTTGAAGCCTCATTTCCAATAAATTTGGTGGTTGTTCCAGAGCTAATCATTATCCCTCCCGCTCCTCCCTTTCTTGAAACTGCGCAGCCTGCAACTTCCACCCAAGGCCACTCAAAAAAATCTATTACTAGCAACCAACCCTTGCAAAGCAATATCTCAGACACATCAACAATGCAACCCGAGAACCTTTAGCACTAGTCATTTTCAGAGTTGCTCAAATTTATCCAACATGCAACTCATAGGGCTGAACAGATCCATAATGACCTAGTCACCAACCACTAGCACCGGAAGCACTAGCTTGTGACTATCACGGTAGAGCGAGATCAAATCTGACATACCAATCGAAAACTGTAATCGGAGGTCGAGAATGTGACATGAAAGCTATAAGCACTCTAGTCAACTGTAGCTGATTTAGTTATTGAAGCACCTGAGGAATTTTCGGCTAGCACATTGGCCGACTGATGTGATCGTATTTAGACAACATAAATGGAACTTGTGGTCACCAACAAGGAGCTGAAGAAGAGTTTACATACGATAAGACTCGCTTTGCCCAGCCACAAGCTACATCGCAGAGATCCAGCAGAAACTCCACATGGCCTCTGCGCTAAAAGCTTCGCTAACTGTTGCCCTCGCGGATGCTTATGTGCTAAGGGAGCAAATCAACGATTGGTTAGGCAGCTTGGCCATGAAAAACTAGCAACTGTATCCACTCGGCTAAAAACTACACCAACGCATCACTCACAACAAGACCTGTAGGGACAAAGGCCAGGTAAAAAAAATCGATGACTAGATCAACTCCCTCGAGGATAGGGTACAACAAATTGAGGAGGAACCGGAAAAGACAAAAAGGAAAATTCTTGATATTAGGCCACGAGTCGATAAGCATTTGATTACTCTGTGGGAGGTATGTGACAAGGTCGAAGAATAGTGGAGCACCTTGCAGAACACCCACCCTGATCAACTGAACTGCATATCAACACCTGAATTTCTCCAAAAGGCAGAAACCCTCACACGCATCTCGCAGATGACATTGGAAGATTAAAACCGCTTCCGCCATGAAACGATTGTCATAGTACCTGAGTTGGCACCTTCATTTGGAAAAGAAGGCAAAAGTGTAGCAAAATTTGTCCCCCATGACTCAAGACCAACACAACCATGCACCTAAAGAGGAAGGACGAGCACATCAACAATAAATAACAGCCGAGTCTCCGCCAGGAACAAAAACAGAGTTGACAACACTTGAGATAGATGGTCGGGGCCTCTTGGGGCCTTCGTTTTGAATTTTGGAGTTTGGAGGGAACAAATGTCAAGAATAGGTGGCACGATAATGGTTCAGTTTGCGGAGCTGATAACCAAAAGAAAGGGACAGGAACCAGAGTGAATGGGCAATTGCGGCAAGGTGATGGAAGAATACAAAAGAAACCGACCAAGGGAAATAGAAGCCATCTGAGCTTGGAATCAACCAAGCGGAATTGCTAGTGGGAATGTAGAGCAAAGGACAAAGGGAAAAATATAGCACAAGGAAGAGGTCAGCAATGAAGAGGGTGAGAAAGGGTAGGACTATCCTCTTATTTTCTTATTTCCATTCTCCAGAGTTGTATTCTATGAAACTATAAGTTCGAGATTTAGAAGAAACTATAAGTTGCTATATGTGTCAAGAAAAATTCTATTGAAATACAAGACACTGGAATGAGATTTAATCCAATTATCTATACAAGCATCACAAAGCAATTTTTATCTACACTCTCTAGGTGCTGAAACATGTCTAGTAACTACATCAAAGCTAAACCAGAATTGAACCTTGCCTAACTAGGAAGAACTTGTTGCTTCCCTAGTATCCTTACAGCTATATAATATAATTTATTAAACTTATACTTACATGTCCTAAAACCAATTAATATAACCTCTATAAATGAAATCACACATAAAATATAAATATAAATCACCACTTCTTATTAAAAGAAATATTACAAACATATAATAATATTGAACTAGTAATCAATCACAAGGATTTTGGTGCCATAAACCAAGATCCTTCTTACATCCAAACAAAGATATACATGAATAATATAATAGGGAAAATAAAAATTAATCTTATGAGGTTACTTGCACCTAAAAAAAATTGCTTAAACCTGGAGATATACTTTAATCCACTTATCTATGCTCAAGTTACACTTAACGAAACAAGTCTACATATAAAGAACAGATACATCACAAGTAAATCTTTGCTTCCCGTTATGAGATTCCACTAAAAACAAAGATGACATTTTATTAAAATAAATAATCATGAAACATT
>Ga0115851_100959_pt1 | contig 14556 bp, 7 predicted proteins | sample InSIn2gowninarea_FD_83865 | JGI IMG/M metagenome (GOLD analysis project Ga0115851, IMG submission 83865)
TCACATGGAACTTCCTACCGGTAATGCTGCAGATATTATAGAGCCTTTGATGTTGCATTCTTATTTATAGATTGTTGCAATTCTCATGAGTTGAAGGTCATATTTGCCTTATTATAAGTTCATTCGTTGCAATTTTACAACTTATACCTAAACCCTTAATTTTTATAAGTTTGAGATTCTAGAAATATATCGCACAAAAGAAACAAAATTTTAAATATGTGGGTGCATGCTTTGTTGAGTGGAACCATAGGTAGGATCCTGACAAGTGGTATTAAAGAGCCACAACTCTAGAGATTGTTGTGCCAAACCTATATTTTTTCTTAGGAAAAATTCAATTTTATTTAAAAATATATATTATCACCAAAAGTACACTAAAGGTAAAATACAAGTGAATTCATGCCTTTCTTTAAACTTGGTCAGAACATATGAATAATGAAATCATTACATTTTGATGACACCATGAAAATAGAAATAAAAATATGTTTTATACCTCAACCTGAATCTTACAAATAATTTTCAAAACCAATACCCGGGAAAGAGGATCAAGTTCCTTGTATGTTATGTTCTCTTCTCTACACAAGAAGGGAAGCCTTAGATTGAAGACAAATAAAATCGATAGAGGCACAAAAATACTTGAGGCTAAAACACTCACTCACAGGCTGCAATAATTGGAAATTCCCCTTCAGCTACCTATATATGAAAGTATATAAGCTACTTGAGTCACAACACACTCAAAATTCTGATGACATTCAAAGTGGAATAACAAATTCTAGAACTACGCTATTGAACTAAAATGATCCTGTCCTATTGCTATAACCTACCCAGTATTAATGATCCTTGAGCTTATTACATAATACAAACACACACATGTCATGTCCAAGAGCACTTCTGATTCCAGCCCTACAACACAAATAAATAGAGATTTAGATGTTTTGTAGTTGATATGTTGAAATGATCTTATTTAAATCTACATTAACAACAAAGAATTGAGAAAAAAAAAAATTTGATGAATGATATTAGAATCAGAAAAATGCACAAAAAATGCACAAAAAATGACGCAATATTTGGTTCTAACTGAACTAAGAAATTCAAATGCAATTAAGATTATGAAAAATTCACTAACAGAGCAGCAAAACAGAATCTACAGCAAGCAATAATTTCTCCTGAGGTTGAAAACTGGATGGAAACATACACAAATATTAATTTAAGGCCAAACATGTAACCCAGTGTAATTTAAGGCTAATATTGCTAAATTTTATCTAAAATGGTACTCAAATCAGCTAGACACCTACTCGAATATGCTAAAGATGAATGATGTGCAATGTTTGATGCAAAAATTCATTTTAAATGAGATATCAAGAACATAATAGTCAGTAAACCATTGCCTTTTATGGAGTCAAAATAAAAAAAAAAAAAGATAAAAAGTGAATAGGGTGGAAGACAATCAGAAGCACATCAATAAAATCGTATGCAGAACAAAGAATAAGCACAGATGAAAGCCTAAGAAAATATTGGTCACAAATGAAAATTTGTATTTATTATCAAAATTAGTTTGTAGAACAAATTCATAACAAGTTTGGAAAACACATGCCACGATAGAAACCAACTATGCTCAATGGAACGTTACTAGTAATAATACAACACAAATAATCCACCATCACAGATACTCCATGCTAATACTTGATATCAATCTCTCTCTGAGGAATAAGCACAAAATAAGGGAAATATGAAAACACGAAGATCACACAAAAGAAAATAAAACCATTCCCTTTGGTTGTTACAATATATACAATTAGAATGACAAAAGAATGATGGCGAAGATTTTACACAAGAAAATCAAACCTTTCTCTTTGCCTGTTACAATATATAGAACTAGAATGACAAGAGAATGAGGATGAGAGAGGAACCAAATAATTTTAACTAATGATGTTTAACATATTTTTTGTACTTATATATTTTGTAGTGACTCACTCTTTGGAATGATCTCCACAAGAGCCAATATTTTTCCTTCCACTGCCTTCCGTGTAAGAACAAGCTTCTACACTTTTCATAGCTCTGAAATATTCTAATCAAATTATTAGAGAACATAGTAAATATCGAAGGGCGAAAGTTAAATGAATACTATAAAACATGATTATAATCAATTATAAATTTTAAAAGAACATATTCTTGATAACCATTTGTAGTAAAAGTGATAAATACTAAATTAAAATATATCACTGCTCATTTCATCAAATTTCAACAATTGTTTCATGACATTAGATGTGGTCTCGTCCACATTAATTATATTTTCGACATAATTAATGTGGATGGAAGCACATCTAGTGTCTTGAAAAAATTGTTGAGACACGAGGAAAATCTTTGTGACACCTTCTATCTCCATGAGGAAGTGAACCCACTCAGGTGCTATGTGGAATTGATATTCTAGTTCATCAATAAAGGTAATGGCAATGAAGAACTAACCAAGGTCTAGGGTGAAATTAGGAAAAGAGACGCTGATGGTGATTAATGGTGATGTTGATTGTTCCACAAACTCAAGGTTCATGTTTGTTAGCACTTTCTTGATTTTACCCCATACCTTTGTCAGTTTCTCATAGGTGAAAAAGTGATTGATGATTATATCACTATCTCTCATCACTTCAACTCCCTCATTTTTGTTTATCAATTAGAATACACAACAACTCAACGATTTAACTTCCTTGAGGAGATACAATGAGTCACAAATTTTTTGATCATGTTTCAACAAATTTTCCATGAAACTATATCTTCTTTTATACACATCAATCATGGGCAAGTGAAACATGTGGGTTGTCCTTTCAAAAAAAAATTCATCGAGCTTCCCTCCTTGTGCATCAAATTTCACTCGTCTCTCTCTGGTGAGCTCTACCACATTCTCAGGTTTGGTAGATGTAATTATAGGTTGTCTACTTATTAATGTAGACAAATAACTAGAGGTTTAGATGTATTTCAATTGATATCTTCAAATGATCTTATTAAATTCTACATTAATAACAAAGAAATTCCCTAAACATATTGATTCTCTACCCTTCCGACCATGCTCCTCAAGAATTGAAAACATAGCCAAAGAATAGAATAGGTAATAAAATACCATGTGCTCTTCTTCTCCTGTAACTTTTCTCCTTCACACTACATGTCTATAATAATCTTTAGAGAATCCAGACTCATTTTCTCCGAAGGTTCCATCTTGTGGATTGTCCATTTGTAAGTAGTCTTGAGTTATATCATGGAAACCCATATTTAAACATTCACAAATAGTTCCATTCCCCATGTTGATCACTCATTCACTGAGTTTTTATGGACTGAATTTCCTACTTCAAATTTCCATGATTGGCATACCAAGAAGGGATTATGTAAACCCAAAGAACCTTCCAGAGCTACCACTAGTGTCAATGACTAGTAGTAAGGAACAAGTAAGACATACATAGATTGAAAAATATATATTCTCACTGATACCATCAAATTAGTGAGAAGTCTAGTGAAATGACCTTTCAAAGCAACAAAATTCTTCCAATCCAAGTGAAGTTAGATTTTCCTACTGAAGAATCTGGATACATGTTAACATAAAGCTTCTTAGAACTCTAAAAATTCCAGAAATAGGCAAATCCATGGCATGGAGATCTTTTGATTGTGTCAAGGATCACCACATATGTGTGAAGCAAGGGACATCCCATTATGGAATGAAAAGTATTTTATTTCTTTCAAACTTGTTGTTGGGAAAGGGGGTAACAATCAAGTGAAATGTATGGTTGACTATTGTTTCTTAAAATTGCATCTATAACATACCCAATACTCTTTGTCAACCATTAAGGATAGGGGTACTTATTAATTTTACATTTTTTTTCATTTATGTATACTCTCATACCATCTTCTCCACTTTCCTGCCATGAATATACGAATACGTGTGACAAGAAGGCATATGCATATATAAATTAAAAATTCAATGTTATAAATGCATATATTTCTCTTGTAAACATAACAACCATTAAATAATAACATAAACATCATTTAAATTCACCATAGAAAGGTATCCGAAATGGAAACATGATGAAAACATGAACCCTCAAAAATTAGGAAACAAGGAAAATTATATTGAAAAATTGAAACTCAAGGATGGTTGTAGTTGTCCAAAAACACATCAAACTAGTAAAAAAACATAGCTTTCACTGCCTAAACCACCATAAAACAATGAGGATGGTTGTGTCAGCCCTATAAATTGAATCCTCTCTTGTTGAATCACCCTAATTCAAATGCCCCCTACTGAAATCACCCTTTCTAAATTTTTTTGTGCTGAAATCTCCTTTGCTCAAGCCTCAAACAATGTAGATGAAAGATGAAGGATGTTTCAACCAACCATAGGCTCTTTGTTTCCATACTCTGTTTCTAACAGGGCCACCCCTAAAATGGGACGGTGAGTCCATAAGAAAAAATGTATCCTATGGATGGCTATAGTCCTCTCACATGGCCCAATATACTAGAAAATCATAGTATGTTAACTCCTACAGTAATTCTAACCCACCATCTCTATTTCCCCTCAACATGCATGACCCAAATAATAGGATAACCTTCTCTACCATTCAATTCCTAGGCTCTTCCCACTTCCTAAGAATGCTCCATCATAGTTACACAAAGAAATCTATGAGCTAGGGACACCAAGAATTCTTAGTTGTAATGGAATTATCTCAATGACAATAAAACCTTGTGAACATTAGCACTGTTTTGACATGGAATACATAACAAGAACTCATTCTATTACAAGTCATAGTTCTGCAACATATGATCTTAGGAAACCTCTTGAATGAAGGAGTGGAAGAAGATCCCCACATCTACTAAAAGACTAGAAAATATTTTCATATGCCCATCGAGCTTGTATCATAGATAATTCTATTTTTCAGGGACTTTGGTGGATATTAAGTTTTAACCTTATATAAGTAAAGTTCCTGGATTCCCTTATATAAATAAGGGAAGCACTCACCTTATTTTGTCATTACTACTTGTGGAGGATTACTACTACTTCTTTACTTCTCTCTTTACTAACTGCCTATGGATGAATGACTTCTGCATCCTCTTGGAGAGATGATTTATGTATGCATTCTCAAGTTTCATGGATGACTCATGATTAGGGTTTCGTGGATGAGCATTGATTTATATAGTAACTATTCTTTATAAATCATTGTGGCTTTTTTTGATGATTGTATGAAGTTTGGATATTCTTATCAAGTGTTGAATGTGTTCAATGTTCTTATCATTCAAATCAATAGAGTGAAACAAATATTACTATATATATACTAGTAGAAACAAGAGGTACAATGTCATTCTTGAAAGCATATTTAATTTGTAAGATAGTTTGTCAAGCCAAATTCATACATTTGCATCTATAAACTGACAAAGCATAACTAATTCGTAAGAGAGTGAGTCAATCCAAATCCATACATTTTGATATATAAACCAACAAAGCATAGTTAATTTGTATGACATTGAGTCATGTCAAATCCATACATTTGCATCTATAAACCAATAATTTTTGTCATAAAATTATATGAAGATTTGCATGTTTCATTTTATCTCATCTACACTGGAATCATTTTAGAGGTTGACTACTTTGCAATAATGCATGAGCCTCAAATATATTTTTCCATGTCATCGATGAATTTCCCTTGAGACTTGAAGATTAGATTCAACCCTTTCTCTCCTTTGCAAACTCCTTTCTAAAATAAAAGTTACCATTCCCAAATATGAGGAAACACAAGTAGAGGAGTGCTACTAACCTTGATTGTTCGATATGCTTGATGTCAATAGTAGAGTGCCAATATGTGAAATTTGCTAAAGAAGTCATAAAAACATATCATTGTCCTTGCATACACATGAGTGATATAACATGAATTCCATTATGGAAACCTTCAAGGAACTAGTAGATAACCACCTTATCGTCACTTTGGTCACAAGGAACACTGAATGTTGCTAGCATTGGAAACCAGCAAAGCTCCACCATGAATCTTAAGATTTCCATATTTGTAGCAGCGTAATACAAGCTCCCACCATGAGATTTTTGTTACATTTTATTGAGAAGACTCAACCTACCATAGATCACTACATCATCAGATTGTTAAATTCACTTACTTGGACTTGTAAGATTTTTCCTTAAAATACTGTTGCATACGACGAATAAGATCATCACTCATTTCCAAAGCTTTTTCTTCCCCCCTTTTAAAAATTACTATATTTAGTATACCATCTAGATCTAAGATTTTCTTTGCATTTATGGGAATTTTATTTTCTGGCATCAAATTATCCTCTTAATATTGATTTCATTTTTCATAATACTATCATACAAGGATCCATGATGCCATTTTCTTTTTTACGCTTCATGATTATGTCCTTTGTTACTGCTGCGAAGGCATGTGTATAATGACCCTAGTCTTCTTACACATAGGTAGATGTTGTTTTGATGGTTCAATCATCGTATAATTATTTGATTGCTTTACACATATATGATCATTGTGAAAGTTAGTAAACATCCCACATACGTACGTTTGAATGAAAATATTTTGAATGCATGGTCATTAACTACATGTAATGTGAATGCATGTACCTATTCTTGAAAAACAATAAGATTTTTTTTAAAGTGAATGCATTGTTTATGTGCACTAGCTATGATAGGATTTAATTCCATTATGGGTAATTGGAAATTATGGTAACATGTGTTCCTTTTAAATATTTCAAATATTAATCTGCCTATATACAATGGGCTCTTGCTAAATTGTTTTATGTGCTTCTAATGTGGACTTTTCATTTAGATAGTAAGATAGCAAGTAATTCTTGCAAGCTTGAAATTATGAATTCATCCACACATATCAGACAGTCTCAATGTAGTGTATATCAACTATTGTTGGATAAATGTTGGAATGAGAATTTCACATGGGATGCTACTATTTCACCCGTATTACATAGTCTCAATTTATACAAGCCATCTGCTTCTATATATGAATTGTTGATTGACAAATGTTGTTCTTCTTTTTAATGCTATATCCAGAAATTCCACTAAGGACTGTCTGCAACTTTTGTAGCAATTGCATAACATTTCACTATGATTTGGATGCACATTTTCCTAGGTTCTCCATATATAGTGACTATTGTTCAATGGGTGATGTTATCATTAAATGGAGAGCATAAGTGAATGCCTTTTTGTACTGATTAATGGCCTCTTGTGTCACTTTGGCGATGAGATTTGGTATGCATGGAGTGCCTTATAGTATGCCATAATTGCATTAATGTTGTATATATTAATGGGTTTTTTAATAAATAGTCTATTGCCTTAGCCTCCTTTGAATTACAAAACATATACCTTCTAGTTGGATGCCAAATCTTGTCCACATGGAGGGTGCTTATTTAGTATTAAATTAGTGTAGCTAGTGACTTATGTATTTCCTGTATCTCCATGAGATGATTTAGCATTTCAATGCACAAAATCAAGCACACATGTATAGTTTATCTTTCACTATGGAAAATACCAACTTGTTTTAGTAAGATGTCATGAAATCATGGAGTTCACAAGAAAACTAGAGGTATGAGTAGCTAATAGGATGATATCCTGGTCTACATTTCTTTGGTGTAGGTAAGTATTTGACTTTTAGGCACATCACTACAGAACCATTAAATCTTTTGAAGCTCCCATCTAGTTTTTTTATTTATAGTTCATAAGGATAACATATAAGTTAATTTGCTTAAAGATGATAGGGGAGCTTTAGAAATTGTGTCATAAATGTATTAATGTTGCTCGGAAATGTTATTAACATATTAGCTAAAGTTTCCTCAAGTATTAAATCCTAATTAACAAGATATAACTAGCAAGACCCAATGGTGAGTAGAAGAGTGTACAATGGTCTTACAGTCTACTACTCACAGAGGTCAATGAAAAATTAATAAATTTTTTAAATCTCCTTATGCATAACTACACATAATGTGTTGTCAATTTGTGAATGTATAAAAATATTGAATGAGATACCTATTAGAATTGGAAACTAGGGCCAAATTCTACTTCGGAAAACTCAGTTGATGGAGATAATCATTCCATTGAATTCCTATTTTTGAGAGGACCAAATTCAATATAAATATCGTCTTATTTGGATAAGCAAAAGTGTAATTTTGAGTTTGTGTTTTCTTACAAACAGTTATCAAGGTCAGTCTCTCCTATATGCCTATTAATTAAACCTAATAGACACATCGCTTGTCCTCCATCAATCATATAATAGAGGTTCCTTATCCCTCATTTGGACACATCATTTCCTCATTATTGTCTTTAAATTAGGAAAGAGAAGAGGAATATCTCCAACAAAGGTATCAAGGGAAAGTTTGTAATCTTTTTGGTATTTATCTTAAGCCAAGTTCCTTAGGTAGGAGTTTGAGATTCTTAGGAGGAAGTCTCAATTTTCTTGTGATCTGTTTTGCACCTATTTCTCTTTATATTGCAAGTCTGAGTTTCATCTAATGCTGCTCACATGTTTGCGTGTGAGACTATGGTACGGAATCTTTATTCTAGGTGAGATGCATTTCTGGGATACCTTTCTCAAGTAGGGTGGAGCCATTGACTTGATAAACCAAGGACCATATGGGTTATCATCTCCTCAAGAAGGATAAAGACAGATGTTGGTGAAGGCAGATTGGTATGAAGGCATGTTTGAAGGGTAGAGTAATCCCTGTCTTTTAAATATATAGAAGTTTGACTACCTAGAGGAGGGCCACATGACCTAACCAAAGCTCCTATCAACAACAACATTCTTCAATCTCGTGATCATAAGATATGAGGTATTTCAGTAATTGTGAATATCAGTTGGATGGTTGACTTGATTATAGTAGCTCTTAGACAAACTAAAAGCAGCCCTAACCTATCCAAGCTTCTTCTACATATATCATAAATGTAAGAGGACACATCTCGTTAGATCCAGAATTTCATTTATGATCGAGGGTTGTGATTATGGATCTCCTCATTGACCAGACAATCCTAACTTTGTATTATTGTACTCTCTTTGCACAATATTTGATATTAATAATAATAACATTTGATCACAGTTTCTTCCCTGGCTTCAGCCAAATCCTAAGTTCTCTTATCTTTTCTTGTCTTCTACAAATGTCATCTATGTTCTTTCTTTAGTTACTTTCAATGTGATAATGCTTTTTGTGATTTCTAATAAAAATAATAGAAATTAAAGATTGGGCCTCTCTTGAACATTGAAGTAATTGATTTAGCAAAGAAAATGTTGGACTAAAATTAACATGGTATCGTAGCTAAGGTGAGGGAAATACCAATAAAAGAAGAAAGCAATCAGAAGAATTTTTGTGACAATTTTGAACTCCTTCCTCTCCAAACATCTGTCATCATGAAGCATTGAAACTCCTACTGTAAAATTCTAGGTTGCAGATCCCATAAAGTAAATTAGATGAAGGCCTCATCAATAAAGCATCTCTAGGACAAATATCTCTATCAAATTTTTGGTCAAATGATCTATATCAAATGGCCAAATATTCTGTTATGGAACCACCCTTTAATTGAATTTGGTTTGGAGATAGTGTCTCACTCAGAATTCCTTCTCTGTTGCGGGTTTATATAAAATCATATCTGAGTATATAAAGTTCTTAACATCTAAGCTCATATATATAATATTAGTCTTCAGCTCATTGACATGCCTTTGGCCTTATATTAGTGATGCATCTATCTCACAGTGAAGTATGAAAGGCTACAAAATGTAAAGTCTCCTTGACCTATGTGGCATCAATCAAGAGGGCTTGAAAAAGAGTAGTGTTCGGGTTTTCCATTGGGCAAATGCTTATTGATGGTAAAGGATCAACCTTTGTGCATATCTGAGATTTTGGTATCAAAGGAAAGGCGGTTCATGACAAATAAAGATCATTTCAAGGATCTTGAAATCACAAACACAACACTCTAAAATCTCAGGAGTGGCTCAGGGAACTTTAGTAATTACAATAGATATGTTCCACTTTGCAATGTATGAAGGGATAGGATGGATAAGAAAAGACAAAAAAGAACATGCGGATCCTTCTGAGCCCCATTAACATTACAAGTAGAATATTAAGGTGATTATTCCACGCATCAAGTTATCTCTTCTTAAAATTATCTAAAACAAGAGAAATTTTATGGTTCTTCTTTCAAAACAATGAAATCTGATAGCCTATTATTCTAGCCTCAAATCGTTTGTAGTAAATCCATGTCTTCTATTAAGACTACTATGTAAATCTATCATATCTACAACCTGCAACTATCATCGAAAATCTCATTTGTATGGCAATCTTGTGTATGTCCTCAATTCAGAGTATGTTCGTTAGTCATCATATGCAACTCAAATATGGATGGCTATATAGAATGGATATAGCAATAAGGAAACTTTACATTGGCACAGCATCATAGTATGAAACCATTTATATTTTGCAATATATTTCTAATGAATTACAAAATCGTAATAGGTATTGGAAAACATACGCTTTCTAAACCTTTCATGGTATTTTGGATATATTGTGTCATGGATATATAAATTATGACATCAATATCCTATAGCATTTTTTACATATATGTTGAAAGCTCATGTCCAGTGAAATGAAAATGACTATAAGACATATTATATTTATGATTGAAAAAATTATTAATAGCATTGATAATAAAGACAACATCCCTCTTACTTATTTCATTTAGTTCACAAATATAATTGTACACAGACTTATATTTAATATTTACTTGAGGTGTGTTGGTATATCTCATTGTACATTTTATCCCAGTTAATTAAGGAAGGGTTTGTTCAAATCTAAGGTATAACAGACATAAGGGAAGTCTCCCATTTTAATCTAGCAGTCAATTCGACAAGGATTTTGATAAAATCAATTATTTTATGTAAAGGTTTGATTTGAAGCAAACTTTCAGCAGTTAAATGATTAAGCCTTGTAGAAGTATTGGTCAACAATAAGAATATTGGGTTGTGTCTAGCAGAAATACCATTATGTTTATAATTTATCCATTAATATGCTGGAAGGATGAATGGATTCAAGTATGGTAATAAATGTCCTCTTTGATATGACATGGGATGTTTGGAACTATACTAATAAAGGCTTGTCACCTTGACTTAATGAGAATTAGAGTAGATCATTCCAAAGCAATCTGAGATCAAGAATCCTGGAATTTCGATGTAGTTGGAGTACCTGCAATATTGAGGTACTATCAATACAACGTGTTAATCTCTCATACTAAGGAATAAGAGCCAAGATCAATGCAAAACTGAGGTAAGATGCCATATGGAGCTATAAAATTCATGTCAAAATGAAAAACTTTGACACGTGGTATAAGTGTAGATAAAATCAATATCTATGCTTCACGAAAGATCATTTGTCTTGAGATTTTGTCGGATCCATAATCTAATATTCAGAAGATGGTCCTCTGTAGCAACAGTTGTTTTTTCGAAAGGTCGTCATGAAAAATAGGTCTCATGAAATGAAACTTGAGAAGATTCTAGAAAACTCCTTGATACCTCAGAAGGATAGGACCATGAATGGATCCTCTACTACATTATTGACTTCTCATGCCTATATAGATCCTTTGATATTCCCTTACAAAATTGAAGAAAATGAATAAGAGACTTATGATTAGATATTGAGTATACAAGAGACTGTTGACCCTTCCTAGCAAAGGGAATTCCTATTTATGGAACAACAGTGCCCAAATTATGACATGTTTGATTGCATCTACAAAGTGGATGGATGTCATGATGAGAAGACTCCTAGATAGACACTTTTCATTCTGAAAAGACAACCTTAGGCTTATGGTCTCCCTAATAAAGGGGGAGTAAGAATGTTAAATACTTTCTTCAACAATATATGTATAAATCATAGGACTGCTAAGAGCTGCCAAGATCTCTGTGGATAGTTATATGTTTATAGAATGTTGTATGCACATCTATATGCTACTCGGTGGAGCTATGAGAATCCAATTAACATCATCACCAAGATAGAATCTTGGTTCTCAGACAGCCTAACATTTTTCCCTATATGAAGGGATATTTGGTTTAGATTGAACGTTTAGCTTTAGGAGCTCTTGAGGACTTGGAGTATTTCTTGAGCTATGACAAACCATCAAGCGAGTGGTTCACCGTCCCCTATGGATGCATGGTGTATAGGGTGAGTGGTTCACCCTCCCCTATGATGGTTGACATGTGTGTAAGGTGAGGGGTTTACCTCCCCTATGATTGATGATAGATGTGTGTAGGGTGAGTGGGTCACCTTCCCCTATGATTGATATGAATAGGATGAGTTTTTCACCTTCTCGTATAGCATACAACTAGGATGACTGGTTCACCTTGTCCTATGGATACCCAGTGAGAGAGGCATATTGGCATCTGCTCATTCATGGACAAGTTAGTGTGACATGGTTCATCCTTTCCAAAATTGTACGATGCTCATTCCCTATGATCTATGGTTGACATGTTGGTGGGACATAGTTCAACCTTTCCCCACTTGTAGGATTTGTCCTAAGATTGATAGTTATGACTTGTGTTTCTAGGATGTGGTTTACCCTTTCCCTACATGTGATTATGACTTGTGCTTGTAGCATGTGGTTTATCCTTTCTCTACATTTGATTATGACTTGTGTTTATAGGATGTGGCCTATCCTTTCCTTACATGAGATTGTGACTTGTTCTTGTACAACGTGGTTCATCCTTTCCCTACTCTTGGTGTTTCTCATACTCGTAGGATGTGGTTCATCATTTCCTTACGTGTGGTTGTGAGCAAGATGTGATATATACTTTCCATGCTATTTATTTTGTATGATCCTACCCATGTAGTCCAGGACACATGGGAAGTGCCTCTCATCTGGCCAATGAGTTGGGAAAAGTGGATAGGGACCATAGCACTACTCTCGGTGATTTGCATTCTTGTAGGATGTGTTTGATAATTTCTCTGCATGTGGTTGTGAGAAAGATGTGATATATATTTTCCCTGTTATCAATTTTGTATCATCCTACCCATGTAGTCTGAGACACACGGGAAGTACCTCTATGTCTAGGATGTATGTTGTTCTGCAACTTGATCTAGGATCAAGTATGATTGAGGTACTATTAGGTCCCTATAATACTACTGATTCTTGCATTACTATTGTCATTGTATCCCTTATTTTTATTATGGTTCCCCTATTGTCCCCATATTTTTATTATTATTCCCCATAGAATCCCACTACTATTATTACGTCGGCATGGTTATATTGTGACCCCTTAGACTCCTATATATAGAAAGGAGGCTTTTTCATTTGAATCATCCAAGAATTGTTCATTTGTGTAATGTAAAGGAGCTTTCCCCCTCAAGGAGGCTGAATTCTAAGGTGTTGATTTATCTTTTCTATATTTTTGCGAGCTAGTTTCATAACATTTGGTATGAAAGCTTTGGATTGTAGAATTTCACTACTCCAAACACGTCATCATGGAATATTCACTATAACTTTGTTTTTGCAATGTTTTAGAAGAAAAAGGAATACCCATTTGAGAAGAAATCTTTCTAAACCTCGGGTCCAAATTTCATATCATGTCTCACTATATTTTCAGAGATATGATCTGAGGAAGTTACGGTTTTTGCAAGCCCCAACATTTCATATAAAACAGAGCATCGTGGAATTTTTCCTATAACTCTCTTTCTACAAAGTTTCAAAAGCTAAAGAAAAAACCCGTTTGAGAATAAATCATTCTAAACATTAGCTCCAAATTTCAGATCTTGTATTGCTATATTTTCAGAGATATGATCCAAGGAAGTTAGGGTTTTTGCAAACCCCTGAATTAGATTCCAAACAGGTCACCTTGGAAAAAGCATCATAACTTTCTCTCTGAGAATCAAATTGAATTTTGGTAAGAAGTTGCAGAAAGAGGAAAGACTGTAGTCCTTTGCGTACCGTATTCACAACCTAATGTTGAAACAGTGATCTACGGAACATCGTACAAGTGCGCTCTACTCAACAAGTCTATACTCAAGTCATAATGGGATATTTGGCATAAATCTTCATTAGAGAATCCAATATTGATTAGACTTGTGGAGTTACAAATGTTACTCAGAGTGCTACCGCAGGAATAAATTTCAGACCTTGTAGATACAAAATTGTAGAAATACATCAGATTCAATATTGAGCTCCTACAAAGTGAAAAAAGGTGTGTAGTTTCTCTTTTATTTTTGCATAAGCTTGGTTTGAAAACTTAGTTTGAAGGAATTGAAATGACATAGTGAAGCATTATTATCATTAGTTTATTCCCCGAAGAAATAAAATGGAAACACCTAGTAAGCAACCTGAAAGCTCTAGCATGACTCATGAAGAAGAGGAAGAAATGCAACATGATATATCAAAATTAGGAGAGCAAGTGCAACAAATGTCACTCGCACAAAAAGTAAGAAAAGCTAAGATGGATGGTTTAAAGAAATGCATGGAAGCTAAGATGGACAGAATGGAAGCTAAGATGGATGGCATGGAAGCTAAGGTGGATGATTTATAGAAAGGAATGG
>Ga0115851_100960_pt1 | contig 14552 bp, 8 predicted proteins | sample InSIn2gowninarea_FD_83865 | JGI IMG/M metagenome (GOLD analysis project Ga0115851, IMG submission 83865)
TCAATTTATTTAAAATGAATCTAGTAAAATTACAATTTACAAAACATGAACTACATTTTGCATTTGAATGAATCTTATAATTTGTTGCAAATGTTTAAAACAATGATAACCTAAAATTTCATTACAAAATATGGTATGTACATTTTTATTTCATGTATAGAAAGACTACTATGGATGTTGGTTGATAGTTAACTTTTAATATAAAGTTGTTTGAATGCACAAACATAAGTTAGCTAAAATTTCATTATACAACATGGCCCACAATTTGCATGATGCATGCATGCTTTGATGCTTTTAAAGGTTTTACATATTTGCATTTTGTTGGTACATTTTGCATTCAATCATTACTATAACATTAGTAGATGATTCTTAGCTTTTGTTTAAATTTGTTTTGTCTTGAGTTATTTAAAATGAATCTACTAAAATTGAAAATTACAAAAAATGACCTCCATTTCACATTTGAATGAATCTTATAATTTGGTGTGGATATATAAAACAATGATAACTTAAATTTGCATTATAAAATATGGTATGCACATTTCTCATTCTTGTGTAGAAAGGCTACTATGAATTTCGGTTGATAGTTGACTTTTAATATAAAGTTGTTTGAATGCACAAACATAAGTTGGATAAAATTGCATTAGAAAGCATGGCCCACAATTTGCATGATGTGTGCATGGTTTGTTTCTTTTAAATGATTTACATATAATTTAAGTTCATGAATATGTAGCAATGAAATTAAATTTGAATTTAATTGGCACATTTTGCATTGAATCATTCCCATAATGTCAGTGGATGATTCTTAAGTTTTGTTTAAAGTTCTTTTGTCAAATTATTTAAAATCAATCTATTAAAATTGTAAATTACAAAATGACATCTACATTTTTCATTTGAATGCATGTTATAATTTGGTGTAGATGTATAAAACAATGATAACTTAAAATTGCATTATAAAATATTGTATGCACATTTTGCATTCATATATAGAAAGGATACTATGGATGTTGGTTGATAACTTTTCATATAAAGTTGTTTGAATACACAAACATAAGTTAGATAAAATTGCATTATAAAAAATGGCCCACAATTTGCATGATGCATGCATGGTTTGATGCTTTTAACGGTTTTACATATAATTTAAGTTCATGAATATGTAGCAATGAAAGTAAATTTGCATTTATTTGGTGCATTTTGTATTCAATCATTCATATAATGTTGGTAGATGATTCTTAGGTTTTGTTTAAAGTTGTTTTTTCAAGTTATTTAAAGTGAATTTATTAAAATTGCAAATTACAAAATGTGACTTGCATTTTGCATTTGAATGAATCTTATAATTTGGTGTAGATGTATAAAACAATAATAACTTAAAAATGCATTATAAAATATGGTATGTACATTTTGAATTCATGTTTATAAAGGCTACTATGGATGTCGGTTGATAGTTAACTTTTAATATATAGTTGTTTGAATGCACAAACATAATTTAGATAAAATTGCATTATAAAACATGGCCCAGAATTTGCATTCAATCATTCCTATAGTGTTAGTAGATGATTCTTAGGTTTTGTTTAAAGTTTTTTTCTCAATTTATTTAAAATGAATATAGTGAAATTGCAAATTACAAAACATAACCTACATTTTGCATTTGAATGAATCTTATAATTTGATATAGATGTCTAAAACATTAATAACTTAAAATTTCAATATAAAATATGTTATGTAAATTAAATTGCATTAATGTGTAGAAAAGATAATACATTTCGTGTTCAATATGAAATTGTTTAAGACCAAAGAATGTATGTACATATAAATTACTTATCGTGTGTGCAAACATAATATCGACATCAAATCCTCAATACACCTACATAACAGGAAGTATACATATAACATTGTAACTCAATATAGGACCCAATGAGTATCACTTTCACATCATGACATTCTTAAGAATGTACAACTTAAGAGTGCACAAAAAGAAAGGCTAACAATGTACTTCAACTCGAAGTTCTCAATGATGAATCCAAGGAGAGGAAATTTTTTGGTAGTTCAATTAAAAAAATTCTAATGGAATGCGATCCTCAATGATATGTTCATGGTCAACTTTTGACATTCTCTATTTTTTAACTTTCAATTGTTATTTTTATTTAACTTCTATCAACTTTATGCATTCTGCACACACCAATTGACTATATTGACAACTTATGACATTGGGTTGATAGTATTTAAAGTAAACATTTCTCTCAGTTTGATGAGTTTCTTGGAAAAAATAACCTTTAAGTATAATAAACCCTCTTTCATATATAAAATCATTATCATCATAGTCTTCCAATAACTTCATCTTTCATTTAGTGCACTACATCATATAATACTTGAAATTTTCTATGTTGTTAATGGGTGAAAGTACAACAAAAACATCTTATCCACAATAAAACAAGTCTAAATTCAAATCATAATTAGCATTAAATTAACTTTATCATCATGGACTTGATTTTATTATTTGTTTGTAGATCTCTGTATTTTAACTATTATCTAGATATTTTTACGCATTAATTTTAAAAATATAAGACACACACACAAATATATATATATATATATATATATATATATCTTTAAATATATATATATATATATATCTTTTTTAATATCTATATATATAAATTACTCTGTTCAGATCATAAACTCTATCACCTTCATATGATACTATAATCTCCTTTGATACCATCTATTCGAAGGTTTCAAATCACATTTTCCCCTTTTTATTTCATTTTGTATGTTCCCAAGATTTTACATATATATGGTTTTCACAAACATCATTGGATTGTGTGTCCTCAATGCAAAGAGGAAAAAAAGAATAATATTTTCTTTTATCAAATGCATGTACATTTCAGTAATCCTTTGATTTAATGGAATGTAATTTTTGAGCCCCTTTTATTGTTTCAACTTCATATGTAATTGATTTATCTACTTCTTGGACTCCAATATTCCAAAAACACCTATAGTAAATTCAAACAAGAATTTAAATATGTTATTTAAAACACAATTTATATATCAAAGATAATCATCGTCATACAGTTTAAATTATATAATTTACAAATATTTAAAATGAGAAAATTAATAAAAATTATTATATATTAAAACTATATACAAGTTAATTTGTATTTATGAACAGAACTTTGTACCTCTCTTGATGGGTTAGCTCAATGACTTAGTGCAGTATCGCACCATTGAACAACTTGTAAACAAGTCAGTTTGTAGAGTGTTCCATTTGATATCTTCGAAGTGCTTGTTTTATACATGACCCTGCAACATCATGTTCTCCTTTTCCACAACCAGTCTGAAAGAAATCCCAACAATGTTTAATGTGGATTTTTTATGAAGAAGACACAACCAAAATAATGAACATGAATATTTGAAGTGACTTGCGCATCCATCTAACCATATCCAATATTCAATGAATTTTATTCCATGACCTTTTAATGAGTTATAAATCTTATCAAAACAATGTTGTACAAAATGTATATCATGTGTATGATCATTGTTGATACAAAAGTGATATTCTTTACTAACATGTTGATTCTTACTGGTTGTTTCTATATCATCAAAATTTTGTTCAACATGTCTAAATAGAATGTGGACAAGCATAGAGACTTGTTTAGAATTATAATGTTGACTATGTATATCATTTTGTGCAGCAAATGTGTAATTCTATGCAAAATCAACTATTGACAACATGGTCCTTGGTGGAAAATTTCACAGGATTTTTTTAATTGCAGGTCGTACCATCGACCACTATGTGAATGCTTGGTGTACTTATAATTTTTTGTCTCAAATTTCTTCAAAAACTCTATCACAAAAAATCTTCTTCTTGTAAATCAATCCTTTTAACACTTGTACTATTATTTGAACTAATTGACGTATGGATGTATTCATATATCTTCCATTTCAATTTTACACTAGAGAATGATTGATCATTTATATCAATAGAATATTTTTTTTGTGAAATACAGTCAAATTTCCGCAATGATCACATTTTTTTTTTACCACCAACACATTTCTTTTGGTAAAATAATTCATGGCTACATCTTGCACATAGAATTTATGATATGAAACCATGGATAGTGGAAGGAAGAGGTGCCTTTTTCCCAAAACGTTTTTACCAAAATTAAGGAAGGTGTAATAATATAATTGAAATTCCACATGATAACAACAACAACAAGTGTCACGTACAATGATAGGTTTAACTTACCAAGGTTTTTGTTGCACAAAAGTACTGATTGAGACATTAATTCCATGATTCACTTCTATGAAATTATTGAAAAAATATACTTGAGTGGTGTTGAACATATGTTTTGCATGTTTTTCATACTAATTTCATGCTATTCTTCATCGCATCACATCCCTTACTTTTGGTGAGATACATGAATTTTTCATCCAATATTCATATGTTATTTTTTTTAACATCTTATCCCAGACTATCTTTGTATGGTTTCCTACAAATAACTTCCCAACAAGTGAGATAATCATTTACATATATTTACAATCCAAATTTCTTATGTTTGTACATTGTTTTTCGTGAGGTCCCTAATGCTCTTTCCATAGATTTTACCAAACAAATTTCTTTAGTACTTGATGAAACCACTTCCATTTGTATTTCTCTATATGCAGCTATATAATTTTTCTTTCTAGATTTTCCAATTGATTTTAGAGCACCATTTATATTTTGAATCACATTTTCCTTCCCTTTTCTTATCATTCGTTGATTTTTGAATACCTAATAGAGTTGTAGCTTCTTTTAATTTCTTTAATGTTCAAAGATCTCTCAAAATTTGAGCTTGAACTATCACACTTTCATATTTGAATAACCTCTCAATAACGAGCTTAACATGATATCATATAACATGGTCTTTTTTTTCTCCATATATTTTAGTGTCAACATTTTTTAACTTCTCATCATTGATATTGATTTCATCTCTAAATATGAAAATTAAATGCAAATATTAAATTAAAAGATAGAGTTTGAATGAAATTGAAATTAATAAATATGTATAATTTCAATAATATACATGACATATATATACATAGTTGATGGTGATTCGGCACCTTCACTTGAATCTTTTTCAATGTCTTCAACAATATCATCAATCAATGTTCATTATCTTGTCACTCTGTCTTTCAACATTTTCAATTTAATCATCAATGTTATGAGGAATACCTCTCTTTATTTACATTGCAAAAATATTATTCAAATTAGTTTATCAAATAAAAAATAAATTTCACAATACGCTAGTTAAATTTTAAATACCATTTATAATATTTACATTACATATCTTCTTCAACTTCTCGTTGAGATTGATGTTTCCTCTCAATATTTAAGTGTTTCTCATTTTTCTTTTGCAATAGTTTCTCCTCTATTCTCTACAAGCCTCAATGTCTCTGTTCAATCATATTTTCCCTCGCAATTTATTTGATTTCCCTTGATAGTTCAATCTATGCAGATTTTTAAAATCCAACCCAAAAAGACAATTTCAAAATCCTGCAGAAAAACTCACTTTCAAAATTCAACAGAAAAACTTACCTTGAAAAAAAACTCACTTCAAAACTTCAGCCAAAACAATTTACTTTGAAAAAAACTCACTTTAAAAACTAACCCAAAAACAATTACTTTAAAAATTCAGCCCAAAAGACATACTTTAATAATTAAGCCCAAAAAACTTACTTTAAAAATTAAGCTAAAAAATCTCACTTTAAAAATTCAGCCCAAAAGACTCACTTTAAAATTAAGTCCAAAAAATTTCTTTTAAAAATTCATCCCAGAGGATTTAGTTTAAAAGTTCACTCCAAATGAGGAAAGAGTATGAAAATAATGTTTCCGCTGCATTTATTTATATCGTTTGGGCGAATTGCTTCTTTCGGAGGGTTGCATTGTTTCATTTTTGCAAGCGGCGGAAAATATTGAAAAATTTTCAGTTGAACTTTTAAAAATAATTCGGGTCAAATAAAAAGAAATTCGGCCTAATTATTTTCCATTTATTTTAACAGGTGTCGACAATAAACAAAAGCTCAGGAAAATGTGGATTTAGTTTGGTTGAACTACTTTGACCTGCAACACTTCAACAACCTAACTCTAGTCACATTTTGCCAACTTGGAAATGGTTAAACTATATCAAATTTGGTCAATTTACTATTGGAACTTACAACATTTGAAGAATTGAATATACTTTCAGTAGATATAAATTTTAGGGAATTTCATAGAAATTCGTTAATTTTCATTAATTTTCTAATAAAATGTGTCAAAAAAATTCTAAAGGCCATTATGATTCAATGAAATGAAAAATATGTATCTTCTGAAATATACTACAAAAAAATATGAAAAATTTATGGTTCATTACATTGGTCTGTCTTCCATAATGAGTAGTTTTTAGATTTTTAGTTTATAATTAATATGTTGAGAAACTCGATGCTCAGCTAAACATCTTCAAAATCTACAATTTTTTCACATTAGTTCGATTCAAAAATTCTAGTAATTGTGACGTGCATCAGTTGGTTTCGTGAATATAACGATATCGAAGCAGTCTCTGTCGATTATTGCAACACAATTTTTTTCCAAAAATGTCAAGTTAAAAAGGAATACACTAGTGCTAAAAAACATGACGTTTTATGAGTCCTTTGATTTTTAAAAATCACATGGTCAAACAATTGCTAAATTTACATATCAAATGTAAATAAAAAATTCCCAAAACTAAGTAATAGAAAGCTAATAAAATTTCTAACATTTTTTCTTTTTATTTAAAAATAAAATTCTAAACAAAAAAATATTTTAGCTTGCTAAAAGTTAAAAAACTTCTTAAAAAAAGATATTTTTTTCAAAAAAAAACCAAAAATATAACTCATTTTCACCCAATATTATAATATATATTTTTTTATTATAATAAATAAATTCTTAATATAATATAATATAACAATAAGAATAAGAATATTAATGTTATTGAAAACCCTCAAACCCCTATGCGTTTCCCCGGTACAATCATAATAAGTGTGGAATTTTAATTGTAAAATGCCTGAAAGTTTAAACACATACTCTTGTTTGTTATTATGTGGATTAAGATTCCCTCAACCATGTACATATCTTACTTTTAGTAAGATTTTTAATCAATGAAACTTTTGGGTATAAATTGTGACCTATAATTATTAGTCTTTATTCTCTTTTCTTTTAATCCCAATGCTCAATGTCCATGTATGCCATACATTAAGAGTTTTTCTATAATTGGGACATTATTAGTTTTGATCAGACTTTTAAAAACTACATTTCACTTTAAATTATGTGAATGATAGATATGCATGACCGATTCGGAGATATGAATGACATGAGTTGTAAAAAAAATTATTTTTGAGTTGATTGTTTTGACGATTAATTTATTAAAAAATTGGAAAACATAAATCTAAATATGATTTCCATGTTAAGGATAATTGACTCTCATATAGAGTGTTAGGGATGAGAAATAAAGTAGAGACACTGTTATGTCTCCGTGTTGAATAGTTGTTATTTAGCTTATAATAACAACTCTCAATTTATAATAACAACTCTCAATTCATAATAACATATATACGTTGCGTGTAAGTTACCGTGTTGCAATAGTTGCTATTTAGCTTATAATAATGGCAAGGGCTAACTAGCTTGCCATAGGGAATTAAATGCCTGGGTATATGCATGCTCTATAACAAAATAACACACAGCCTTTACTTTTAATTTATGTAGCCACCAAGGACTGTGTGTTATTTTGTTATATTGCATGCATATACCTGGGCATTTAATGCCCTATGGCAGGCTGGTTAGCCCTTGCCTATAATAACAACTCTCAATTCATAGTACATATGTTGCATGTAAACCATAATGGTCGAGGGTGTAAGTGATGAGAGTTAATTGTTATTATGATGTTTAATGGGAAGGAAAGTAGCTTGCAAATATGTGGCTATTTGGGGTATGGACTTCACCCCTTGAGATGATTTTTTCGATGAAATTGGGTATAAGAGGTTGATTTTTTTTAGCAATTTTTTTTTAGCATTTTCTATCATGATAATATTTATTTTTTGGTTTTTAGATTTTTATTTTTTTCCTTACTATAATTTATTCTATCACTGTTAGGGTCATGTGAGTCTCTATACAAATAGATATCTAATACCATTTCTTTCTTTATTTATACTTCGCAAAAGTCAATAAGCATGGAAGTGATCTAATCGTGGTGATTGACACTTTAGGGCTTGTTTTCACACAAGGTCCCATTGCAAGGTTTACTCTTCTGTGATCTTAACTTTTAGTGAAATACATTATTACCCAAAGTGCCACGTTGAAGGGGTCAACAAGTATGAGGCAAGAAACACCTCTCTCATGCCAACCAAGGGGATAAAGAGTCAATAACAAGACTTTCGACACATACTCCACTAAACATCTAAGAATAAATTGATTCAATGGACGAGGAGGTGAGAATAACATATTTTGATTCATGATGTAGACATTAATGAGGAAATGAGGAACTTGGTTCCTAGAACTAGTAGCACTAGGGATAGGGACACTAAATACTACAAAATGGTAGATCTATACTAGAAAATAAATAAATTAGTGGGCAAGGTGTTAATAGAGATAAATTAGCCATATCACAAAATATTTCTCTAATTCAATGATATATAGCTCCAAATCAAAGTTATTGACTTTAAAATTTTAGCCTTAGAGAAGAAAATCCATGGATAGAGTTTTTAAAATCTAACTTACACTCTAGAAAAAAATATTGACAAGAAAGTCAACATCCTTTTAGAATTATCTCTAGCATGCACATTTGTTTTGCTTTATATTTTCTTCTCATAAGGTTAGCAACTTTGATACTTCTATAAGTTTATTTTAGATATATGGATAGTTTCTTTTTGTATGGAACTTTGATAAATAGTTTATCAAAATTATGTTGAATAAAGGACTAATTTTTTAGTTATGTGTTTTCCAAGTGGTAAATGAACAAACTTAGCCCATGTAAATTTACTTTCTACAATATAATATTAATTATCAACTGATTTACAAAGAAAATGTTAATGATAACTGTGTTATTCTTTTAGAACCTTATCCCTCATTTCTTACCATTTCCATATATATATATATATATATATATATATATATATATATTTCTTACCATTTTCATTTCTATATATATACTAATCACATTTAATTTGATAATTTAATAGTTAAAATAGTTTTTTAAATAATAAAAATATAAAACTAAAAAAAATCAAATATAAAAAAACTCAAAAGGAAAATAAAACATATATATATAATTCATATTAATTAATTTATCAATGAACAAGAGGGTGTATTGCGGAATCATTAGAAATTATTTAATAACTATAATAAATAAATAACATCTATTACCTTACTAAACAAAAGAATTGAATAATATTTCCAACATTACTATTTAAGATTAACTTCATAATATAAAGAATAAAAATTAAATAGTGTTTAGGAATATAAAGAATAAAAATTAAATAATACTGGACTAAATAAACAATCACACCTCAACACTTTACTCAAATTTTACTTAAAAAAAATTAATTAAAAAAATTTCATAACCCTCTAGTATTTAATTTTAATAAAAAATACAATAATAATTAAAGATAGTAACATCTTAACCCTACCTAAGAAAAAAAAAAATTCTCCAAGAATTATATAAAAAATACTATAGTGCATGTTAAAGCTAAAACACATACAATGCTGTCATACGAAAAGGGAAAAGATCGATAGTGCAATGCTCACACGACTGAAAAATAATTCTCCAAGAATTATATAAAAAGTACTATAGTGCATGTTAAAGCTAAAACACATACAATGATGTCATACGACAAGGGAAAAGATCGATAGTGCACTACTCACACGACTGAAAGATAACTTCATCATATACGTGTCGCTAAGACTGCCAAAAAAAAATCAACTAAAACGGTAAATAACACGTCAGATGATTACATTTTCATCGTAAAATATCATTTTATTCACTCATGAAAAAATAGAACAAGAAGTAGATTTCACAATATAAATTTCAACAAAATAACATAACATGAGGATTATAAAATTGTATAATGAATGACACAACATCTTTAAATAACACATAAAATAAATTAATGTCCAATCATTAATTCAACCATACATATCGTACCTATGGAGACTTTTCCTCGTTTGCTTTTTCGCTCCAAACTTATTAGAAATTGTATTAATCATTTCTGCTAAATACATAACTCTGATAGCAACCCCTATTCAGAGGTATGGCGAGATAGAAAGAGGGCGATTCCTATATTCAATCCTATGGTAAAGTTAATGCGCTTGACATGGCCACTCGATATCCAGATATAACACGTGCGGTGATGATTAGGGGAAAAAAATGGCGTGTTATATCGGGCTATCGAGCGGCCATGTCAGGCTGCATTAACTTTACTATAGGGTTGGAAATAGCATTTCCTTAGAAAGAGTAGGCTGATTAATAAATCAATGGTAGGTAGACCTCCATGTATTTCCTAATTGATGTTAAATAGGTCAATCATTGATTTTGAACGCATATGGATACTTAATCTACCTAATGAAGAGTGTTCTCATCGATACGAGAGTCAACATGCATATCCAAATGGGTCAAGAACAAAATAAATGATTGGTAGTTTCTGTTACCTATTAAAATACTTTATATACAAGGATATCAGAGATATTAATCTATTGGATGAAGTGTGTTCTACCCTTTTTTTTCAGGACAAAAATGCTGAATATTATATTATATGAGAGATATAAGAGTTCAAATATTTACATCTGAAAAGGACCCATTGAATTAGTCAAAATGGGATCAGCATGGGGGCAAATCCAGCTATATGATAAGATATTCTAGATGTGACAAAATGTTCATGGGGATCTTCTATGAATAAAAAACCAGTGATCATAGAGTACAGGAAACATAAGCATGATCAATAACATCATAATACCATCCATATACACAAGATATGCAGAAGAAACTGCATAAGATCAAAAACACGCCAAAGGAAACCTATGAAAAAAAAAATGAACCTAGAAATCTGGCACGTAAAACTCCTGGATATGATAGCTTTCCACCTTAGAGAAAATCTGCAGAAACCATAACCTTGTAGCAGCATGAAGACCTAATTTAGACAGTGAGTCGACCTGATTATTTTTGTGTATAGAACCTCTGACCATAGAGTCCCAGAAGAAATTGTTCCTCCCCATCCAACCAATCAAATGTGGCACTGAAATATGGTTTTTTTCTAGAGATGAAGTCAACCATAACCTTCGAATCTCCAAATATCGAAACATGTTGAAGATCAAGGAAGAGGCAAAATTTTAATAACACAGCGAGAGCCATGGCCTCCACTTTACTATTGGAACCTCTCCCCCCGTTTCAGTGAATGGAGAACTGGGTATTTTCATTTATCATGATCAGGATACCACAGCCGCATGTGCCTTGATGTTCAGCATCGTCAAAGAACGCCTTGGGGAAGGGAGAGGTCTCCATGGATTGGTAAGAGGAATCGACCCTTTTGTGATTGATAGATTTCTGTGAGAAGGCTTCGAAAGCAGCAACAATATTAAACATGGTTTCTGAGCTGGATATTTTTGTACCATTAAATATGATATTGTTACGCCATTTCCAAATGTCACACAGAGAAAGGATGAATATCCTTCTACTCAAAAATACATTATATATAAATTACCAAAAATAATATTAATATACAATGTGAATAACCATACAATTTCCGCTCAACCCCACGACCCTCCCATGTTAATCCTCTGACTCGACTCGTCAATTTTTAAAACAAAGAAGTAAGGGAAAATTGTTTTGTAGTAACTTTTTCAATATGTGTAATAGCACTAGTTTAGGGCTAGTATCTCATCAAGGTAATCTTACTTCGTTATCAAATCATATTAAAATATGTGGAAGGTTTTAGAGTTAACTTTCGAAGATGATAGACATATATGGATTTTATTGATAAATTTTCAAGGTTATAGACATTTTTTTCAAAAAAAATCTATCACCATTGATACATGCGACACTCATCTATTCATCTATAAGTTTAAATTAAACATAACTTTACTCCAATTAACATATACACAACCCATCTTCCCATTGTTCCTCGTCAATGTAACATTGTCTATTTACTATTATAAGAATATTTGCAATAGACAAAATTGTACCATGTAACCAAGAAGGAAGCATTGAACTACCGCTATATTAGAAATAGAATACAAAACATTGCGTAAATGTATGTCTTGTAGTTATGTACACCCACAGTAAGAATGTATAACCCATAATGATGAAGAAAAATTTGCATTCAATGTAATGTAAGAATATACAGAATAACGCAGCTTCGTATTTAAACATGTACCATCATATTAAAACATGCACAAACAAGCATGAGTAGTTTCCTAAAATATTAACCTTTGAAAGAAATAATGAAATTATTTTCTAAAGTGAGAGTGATTAAAAGACGGTGTAACTCAACTATTCTTGCATGGAATTTAGCTAGTTGAAGTGGGTTGCCTCTTCTAGCACTGTCGATTTTGTGCACTCATCAATTTTGTAAAACCATAGTTCACCATTTCGGGTCATAATGATATAATTGCTCTCATATGTAATCATGTTTTATTTTATATTTTTTTGTTAAGTTGTATGAGTTTGACTTTAGGCTGATCCATGGCTTCAAAGATATTGACCTAGAGGCATCTAAGCTATTAAAATCACCAAGGGATCACATCTAGCCTAGTCCACACCAGCCCCTAACATGACTAAATTGTTTCCTATGAAAATTCGAGCCAGTAGCACATTACAGAGTGCTTTAACAATACAACTCATCACCATCTATTCTACATACTATGGGCATATTTTTAAACTTTAATTTAAATCCTAAAATATATTTTAAACATTAACTAGATGAACTTTTGATTAAAAATATGAGCTTGATTTCATTTTTTATGTTGCCAAGTTGTGTTTCAACCAACGAATATGATCAATCCATATGTTTGAAATAATCATCACTCTAACTCCACTTGAAATAAGCATTTCTTCTTCCAATGATTCCTCATTTGCATTCGTATAGAAATTACTATTACAACATCATCACTCTATCTCCACTTGAAATAAGCATTTCTTCTTCCAATGATTCCTCATTTGCATTCGTATAGAAATTACTATTACAACAACATTATGTGCAGTAGGAAAATTTCTATCTAGTAACAAAGAATAAACCATTGAAATCAATAAATTATAAGGAGAATAATAAAATACATTGTTGATAGTAATACATTGTAAAAGGAATTGAAGAGAGTGCTTCTTAAATTGATGCTACATTTAAAACCATTATTACATTATAATGATGATACAAGGACATAATACAATGAAATTGAAGAAAAAAATAACAACACTTCATATTAAAACATGTGAAATTTAGTGTAAGTAGGTTATTAAAAATACTAAGTACAACTACCTTTTAGACTATAACAATTAAAAAAACCATGTATAACTTGATTATTGTTTGCAAAAAAATCATTGATAGTTATTAGAGGTATGTCAACTCTTTTCTAAAAACAAATTTTGTGCACTTAACGTCACATACAAATGGTGGCACCATAATTAACAATTTTGGTCCATAATTGGTTTGTAGGAAATAATTCCCTAAAACAAAATAAATAAATAAATAGTAATAGGCAAAAAAGAAACATGAATAACAAGAAAACATAGTTTGGAAAAAAAAACATAACAATAATAATAAACAAACATATCTTGTTAAGCACATAAAACCGCTTATTAAACCCTAGATAATGATTTATTGCAATTCTATTGTTATATTATTAAGTAAGATAGAGCCTTTCATTATAATTGCACCCTTCCTCATCTCTACATACACCAACAAGACCTAGTCTTAAGATCATCTCATCTTATCGTTTGTATTGGATTTACTGTAAAAAGATGATTCCTGTTGAAGTGAATTGTATTCATTGATTTTTTCGTCACTTTTAAGGACTTGGATCATTGCATTTGGTATTATAGGCTATGATATTAAGCTTTTTCTCCTTCATCAATACATTATGACACTTTTGATTTATTTATTTCTTTCCAGTGATATTCAGATAACGAAATTTTAGGACAATAGGGATAAATACTGGATTACACATAGTCAAAATTTCATTTTTTGATTCACTATACCTTCAGATATGTACCATATGAAACAAGTCATTTTGGAATTTTTACAATGACTTTCATTTTGGGAAGCCTAAGACCAAAAAATTTTGAGGAGACTATGGAGAAGTATTGTGGTACTGTTTGTCAAAATTTTAGAGCTGGGTTCACTATACTTCTATAGATACACCCTATGTATTTTAGGTCCTGGCAGTGTTCCTAGAATTAAATTTTAAGGGAGTGATCTGAGTAGGTTCATTGTAATGTTTTCCCATAGGATTTTCAAAATGTGAAACTTTTAAGGATATAAAGAGACATACTAAAGTATCTTAGGTTTTAATTTGATAATTA
>Ga0115851_100961_pt1 | contig 14544 bp, 15 predicted proteins | sample InSIn2gowninarea_FD_83865 | JGI IMG/M metagenome (GOLD analysis project Ga0115851, IMG submission 83865)
AGAAGTTGGCTTGAGCCCCTAGCGGACTTGTGCCAGCTGACCAAGTGACAGCTGCGGCAAGAGCTAGTACTTGTGCATACAGCACCGTCGCTTCCAAGTTTGTTACGAACTACCGAGTTGATAAAATTAAAGAAGGGAGTTCCAGGAGTTGTAGCATTATTGCTACAATACTGGGGCCCACCACCTGGGGTCTGGGGAACACATCCCAAACATCTCTTTTCATAATGGAATCATATTCCTCGATCATATCATCCTTCCATACTTGATGCTTAACAGCATCTGTGAATGACAAACGCTCATTTTGGATGAGCTTTCTCATGATGGTCAGGTATCCCTGATACCTGTTCGTCTTCTTACTTTCATGGAAGGTTCCTCTAGGTGCAATGTGTCCTTCATCATCATCAAGTGTCACCCTAAGCCATGAAGACCTATTCCTAGAAGAGGAAGGCTCTTACAGAGGAGGATCGATAGGATCCATAGGTTCTTCCACATCGGGCATCATCACATCTTCCTTTTCCTTTGGTTCTCTGGTGTCAACTTCTTTAGATCCCCTTAAAGTAGGAAGATTTTCTACTTTGCTAAGAGCCATATCTTCATCAAAGGTGACATCATGAATAATCTCGACTCCCCTTTGACCAACTACATAGATTCTATAGCCCTTAGTATTTTCGCTATAGCCCACACAAATTCATTTCTTTCTAGATGCACCCAATTTATTCCTTTTCGCTTTAGGCACATGAAAATATACAAGGCTTCCGAAAATTCTAAAATGAGATACACCAGGTCTCTTACCGATGAACATTTCTTCGGGAGTCTTGGAACCCAATGCTTGATGAGGGCATCGGTTTTGTACATATATGGTGGTATTTGCAGCTTCAACCCATAGAAACTTCGGAAGTCTTTGATCATGGATCATAGCATGGACAACTGCCACAATTGTATGATTATTCCTTTCTACCACACCATTCTGCTCAGGAGTATATGGTTTAGTAGTCTCCCTCTTAATGCCAGCCTCTTTACAAAAGTCATGAAACTCATTGGATTCATATTCAGTCCCATTATAAGTCCTTAAGGTCTTGATCTTCTTTTCAATTTGATTCTCGGTGAAGGCTTTGAAGTGTCGAAACCAGGAGAAAACTTCATCCTTCTTTTTCAAGAAGTATATCCAAGTCTTGCGAGAATAATCATTTGTAAAAGTGAGGTAATATAAATATCCTCCCAAGGAGTTCACAGGCATCATACCGGACATGTCTGAGTGAACCAACTACAATATATTGGAGGTCTTGCTTTGGCTTGAGGGGAATGGTCCCCTTTTGAGCTTTCCTTCGGCACATCCTAGACATACACCTTCTTGCTCTAATATGAACTCAGGCATCCTGGTCACCATTTTTCTTACATCGAGTAGAGCTTTGTAATGAAGGTGAGAAAATCTCCAATGCCATAGTTCGAATTGAAGAGATGTGTCATAAGACATGACACCCAGCGGACTTCCTCCGACCTGATATAATGAATCAACTCGAAACCCAAGAGTAAAATCATCTTTAGAGTTCTTTTTCCTTACATGTACCTTGCCATCACCGAAGGCCACCTCGTAGCCTTTGTCTTCCATTGCTAAAATGGACACTAGGTTCTTTTTGAGATCAGGTACATATAATACATCTTGTAAGTGGATGGTATTACCATGATTCAATTGAAGAGTGACATTTCCTACGTCTTTCACGGGATATTTTGAATTATCTCCAAGAAAAATTTCCAGGTTGGTTTCCTTCTCTATCAGATTATAGTGAGCTTCTTTGTAACCAGTGAAGTGCCTTGAGGCACCACTATCAATAAGCCAATTTCCTTTGATTGTCTTGAGAGCGATTTTGATCATTGTCCTGATATGAGTCCCTTTTATCATGGCACTCCCTTGCATAGTGACCCTTTTTATTGCAATTGTAACATTATCCATTTCTTCCACCCTTTGGTCTAGCCTTTCCTTTGAATTTAGCCCTGGAATTGTTTCTTCTTTTAGTATGAGAAGAAAAGGCAGAGGGATGACCTTTACGTATGGGGATTTATTGCTCTTGCATTCTTGTTTCTTCTTGAATGCATCTAGCCATTAATTCCTCAATTTCAGGAATTATGTTATTGTTGAGAAGAGTAGTCTTGAATATATACCATTCAGATGGCAATCCTCCAAGAGTTGTGAGTGTCACTTCCCTGTTAGGAATTACTTCCCCAATAGATAGGAGATCGTTCTTGATCTTGGTGATCCTTAAGAAATATGCTTGCATACTCTCATCTTTTCCCTTCTTAATTTCCTTCGGCTTATTTCTAAGAAACAAGACTTTATTTGCATCATTAACTTTAAATAAACTCACCAGTATATCGTAGATTTCCTAGGAGGTGTTCAGCTCAAAAACATAGGCCACCAAGCACTTGTCAATAGAGTCCCGAATGACCTTCCTTGCTTTGAGTCCTCCCTTGGTCCATTTTTTCCTAGCAGCAGCGGATGCATTTGATGGAGGCTCAACAATTCTACCTCTCACATGGTCCAACACTTCCAGTTCTTCTAATGTTAGATCGAGAGACATCTTCCATCCGTGATAGACAGATTTCTCACGGAGTTTGCCTTCAGCAGGGAAGTGTGTTGATGACCCTATGATTTCTTTAAGATAGCCTTTCCAACCTTCTCTTCAGTGATTTCTCTTGCTCTTGCTCTTGCTTGAGATTTTTCTTCACCTCGGCTCTGATACCATGTTAAGTTATGGTATGTTGCTTAGAGCATTTTACTTATTTTTCTTCTTATTACCCACATATTAGCAATCACATATACATTAAGTAAAGTGTAGATATAACATTAAATGATCAACAAAAAACAAGCCAAGACAAGAGACACAAGATGTGGTGGCTAGCCAGGGACAAACACCAATGCAGGGAAACCATTTGATCAAATTTTCTTTTATCTTCAATAGTTCAGCAGAGAGAAATAGTACAAAATCTGAATTTTGTAATTTTATCTCAGCATTAGCAAACCCTAGATCAACAAATTCAAACTAGTTGAAATTGACCTCTAAAATGCTTGGTCAATTTCTGGTCAACTTGTCCTCAAACAACTTGAAGAAACAACCCTTGAACAGCCCCAAAAGTACAGTCAATTTGCAGATTTCTGAAGTCAACTTGCAACCCTAAACTAGGGCAGTCAACACCGGTCAAACCAGAGATCATATCACCTCAGTTTTCCTGCCAAAAATTGTGGCCTGCCTAGGAGAGGCAACCACACCCAATCTGCACTTCTATATGGTCAATTCTTGGTCAACGTTGGTCAAAGAGATGACCTGCTGCCCTAGCGTCCTTCTTTCTATGTCTTCCTTGCCCTAGGACATCTTCCTTTTAGCCACACATGAGAGAGAGAGAGAGCGGATTCTTTTATGCATAGGAGAGAGAGAGAAGATGAGTGAATGAATTGTCCAAATGAGGAGGAGGCTCCTTGTATTCATATGCAAACATTGCGGATGAATAGATGTGACTGTTGGGCTTCTAAGCCTACATAAGGTTGTTGGCCAACCTTGACAATTTGTCCATAATCAAAATAAATTCATATCTTCATAAATACTTATCGGAATCTAGGAAAATTATCAGGTGCATTAAATAAGGTGATGCACATGGATTTTTTCCCTAGTTGCCAATTTTAACAATACCATAAGTGAATCCCCATATAAACTAAATATATATTTCATACTATCGATAGTGAATGCTATTTTTTTATGGATAGTATCCTTTTCTTAGTGGAAATAAATTTTGGTTCATATGAACTTGGTGAGCATCTCAAGCCCAAGACATATCCATGCATTGGTTTCATGTGTCATTAATGAGACACATCATGTGCATCCATTCATGCTACTTAAGCTTATTGAGACACCTCTTCATCTACTATCTCCTCAATGTTGAAGTTAGTGCCTATACATGAGACCCTACCTTATGGATGACCCCATTATAAACACATTTCATGGTCTACTTAGTTATCATCACTAAAAAAAACACTTGTACATGAGACTTTGACTTAGGGATGCACATCATAGGTATAAGCACCGAGGATAATTCTTTTAAAATGCATATGGAATGGTGGGATCCCCTATAGATGTAATAGGATTGATGAGCTAGCTAGAGTTAATAATAGTATATGTATAATGATAACTCAGTGTAAGTCTTAACCATGTACAATTAATTATTGCAAAAAGGTTCTTAATAATATAAGAGATATGTAATGTCTTACATATTTTTTTAATGAATCTAGTTCACTCTTTAAAGTGTTCACCTTTCTAGTATCACATTTTCTTCAATCATCTCTCATAAAGTGATACTAAAAATTAATAAACTTTGTCTTAAAATGATAAGTTGGTTTTTTCTCTGAAATTATTTCACTCTAACTATCAGAATATATCCTTACATCCTTTTGTGTCAATTGAATACCTAAACAAAATCTCTATAAAAATATTGCTTCCTTTGTTGCATGAATGGTTCTCATGTATTCAAGTTCTCATAACTCTAAAATTAAAACACTATGGAGAGTTCTAATCCTTCCACCCATGGGTTTCAAATTGAATTTTCCTCTTCCTATGATTCTAGTTCTCATTTGATCCCAAAGGAAAACATCACCACCATCATATGTTTCATACTCACAAAATGATTCCTTATGAGAAGTCATATGATAGGATGCCCTTGAGTCAAATAATTTTGATCTACATGTGTACTTGAAGATTCCAAGTACACATTTACTCCTTCGATTGAGGAGGTTTTCACTTCTATAGGAATATCATCAAATCCCTTCCCTTTTGTAGCAAGTTTGTATCTGAAATATTTCTTGCAATTCCCTTATTTTCCACATCTACAACATACCTTTAAGAATATTCCTAGATCTAATGATATTTTTTCATGTGTATATTTTATGATACAACATATACATAATCTGGGATACATTCATTGGTTGAATTTTGAGGTTGAAAATGAGCTTCCAGAGGAAAATAATAAAAATAAATGTTAAAATAATAAAATAAATGTTATGAATTTTTAAAGAAAAAACATAAACTACTTTTTTATTGTATTTTTGAATTATCTCCTTATAGGGTTACTCAAATGTAAAGTGTATACATCAATTGGATCTAGAAATAAATTCCACAGCCAACAATTACCCACTCTGCATACTTCTAGGAAGACCCACATATTTTTTTTTTGAAATTTCATTAAAATAACTTCTTTAACACATTTTTTAATGTATCTTCAATTTTTTTCGAAGTGGGTCTTCTTATAAGTATGCAAAGTGGATACTCATTGGACGTGAAATTAAAATTTTATATCCAATGGGTGTCTACACTTCACATTTGAGTAAGCCTATAAGGATATAAGCTGAAAATACAATTAAGAAAATAGTTTTTTTCTCTTCCCTCCAAAATATTTACCCCTGGGGATGACATCATCATATTGAATCTTATTGGTTCTCTTAAAGTTAATTGTGTTAGTAAATTCCTTTGAGGAAAATTTTTGACCTATAAATTCCCCTAATATTGGATGAATATGGGGTGCATGTGGACCTAGCCAAGATCCAAGTCATTAAGGATTGGCCAGCCCTAAGGAATCTAACAAATTTTCGTAGCTTCTTGGGCCTATGTTGAAGGTTTATGTTGGGGATATCTTGTATAACTTAGCTCTTAACTCAAGTGACTAAGGGTGGAGAAAAATAAAGTTTTTCGTAGTGTGAGTTACAATAGAAATCATTAAATAATTTGAAACATTGCCTTTTGTCTACAATTCCTTGGGTCATGTCTAGATTCCAATAAGTTAGACCCATTCCTACACAAACCATTCCTTACATTGAACACTTCTTAAATAGCATCTTGATCCTAAGAATTAGACACCATTTTATAATCATTTTTTCTCTAAATTTCCCCAAATTCCATTGAGTTTATTAGATTAGTATCGAAGGGAATACATACTCTATCTTCATCTTGTTTATATTACATGGGTGAAACGAATATGGGGATAGGTCGGGGTTAATACCTTGACTACCCATAACCCAAGATACTCCAACAGAAGCACCCACAGCTCTTTATTTAAACACATTATGGAATTTTATCAAATTAATTAAAATATGCAATCAAAATAAGAATGGATATTCTTTGCCAAGTTCCATGAGAGATCTCTCTCAAGTCTTCCAACCCTTTTCTTTACGTCACCCAACTCACATGGGGTTCCCTTATCAAATAATACATTGAATAGGGCATAACAAGCTTCAAAACCCAAACTCAATGTTAGAAAATTATATATTACAGAGCAATGGAACACATAAAATATTACAGAAATAAAAACATAGAAAACGCATAAAACAAGAGAGACACAAATATACATGGTTGACCCAGTTTGGGCTACGTCCACGGAGAAACAACCAGTCCTTCTTTTTATATTATCTAGCAAACTAAAGAGATACAACCTACAGTAGATCTGTTGTAACTCCCTCTTCGCTCTCAATCTTCTCTCTCTTCCTCAATCAAAATACAGATGTACATAGACGCAATACAATTCCCTCATATATAGTGAGGGGTTGCCTTCAGCGAATATTTTACGGGTGGCGTTGCCACCCCATTTTGAACTAGGGTCCAATGCGGCAATACCTTTGAATACATAAGATAATCAGGTTCCACACCCAACACTCGCAATCGTGGAAAATGCTTGTTGTAGGCACTACTTTCGCTACGAACTCTAACCTTTACTTGCTGAAGAACTGTTAAAACTTGCCAAAAATTTCCTTTGAATCAAAGGTTCTCTCTTCATGAAACCAACTATACATTTTTTCTTTCCTCTTTTCTATTTCATCTTCTAACTCAGTCCTTGGCTTAAATTTATTGTCTTTAATCTACTCATCAAATATCCATTTGCTTCATCCACTACACTTGTATTCTTCACCCGTAGGTTGTTCTTCCATGGTTCTAACTCAAATCCGTTAAGATTTTCCTCCAAGTAATAATTTGATCTATATCTCAAATTAACCTGCAAAAAAATATATTTTACTCTCTTCTAGAGACTTCATCTATAGCCCTGGTCTTCCTCATCTTTCTTCAGCAGTCCCCTCATCATCTGTAGTTGTAATTTGATTTCATCTACTTCTCCATCAATTTTATCCTAACTTAATCTATGATGCCTTCTCTCTGAACTATTACTATGACTTCCAGTAGTCACAAAACTCCTTCTTCCATAATATTTTCCATCCTCACAGTGAGTCGCATACAAGCCACTACAACAAGTTGACTCCAACAACCTATTTGTAAATACCATAATAAGCTCATCCATGCCTAGTCTTCTCCTGATATTTCTACTGACTCTCTCCTTTGGAATCTTCATCTGAGCACTCTTTGTACTTCTGGATTCTACATGCAATTGACTCACCTTCTTATTTTGATATCTTTGTTATTCTCCTTTGCTGCCTACTACAAGGTTCCTTGCGATAATCCACAACTACAACATTCATCATTGCTACTTACAGTCAACAAAAGACCATTACATCCTTATCCAATATTCAATTTAACACACAAAGGCTACAATGGAATTCTTCTTATTGTTGTCATACTTTCACTATTACATACCTTCCTGTTCTTTAAATTAATACCATTCTTCCTACCCACAACTCTAGTCATCTTGACTTTCTTGTAGCGATTATTTCATATGATTGAGTTATGCCCCAACTCAACCATCGCATTCTTAAATCCTTCGTCACTCACTACTTTGGCACTTTTCTTCTTGTGCTTGTGACTTTCATCTAAACCCCCATTGTCATCTTCATATCTTCTTCTTATGAAATATCCTTCTCTGCTAGTGAGCTACAACAAGCCCTTATTTTCATTGTAACAAGTCTGCTACTTGTCATTCAATACCAAGACATCCTCCTGGTATCTTCTCTTCTCTAGATTCTTTGTAGTATAACCTCTTCTTGAGCACTCTTGCTCCTCTACTCTCAAAGTCATTGGATGTTGCATCTTCAACTACTCACTCTTCTGAGTTTTAATGTTGGGTTTTGTCACCATTTCTTCATCCAAGAGATTTTTGTGCTCCTTCTCCTTTGACATAGCTTACTTGCTATGGAAGCTTCTACCAATTCAATCTTGTCAACATGATTATTTTAATGATAAAGTTAGCACAAACACCATATTCAATTTTAAAAGATCTATAACAAGATACACTACTTGATGAACCAACTCCTTTCCAGCCAATGCACTTGTTCTTCCTCAAGAGAATATCAACTCTTCATTCCCTGCAATCAACTCACTTATTGTTGTAAGGCTCCTTTTCTCTTCAGCCTCCTTTCACTATCAACTTTTCTTCAAACCTAGAAATTCCATATATACATGGATAAACTCTTCCTTGACCTATAAGCCATATCCATCATATGGATCTTCTGTCAAACTCTTCACTTGTCTTCCAGAGACATTTCCACTCTCCACATAAAAATGGTTAAAATTTCATTTCCTCTTGAACAAAACAATCTATCTATTTTGTCTGAGTCTTCTCCTAATAACCTGCATAACCTTACCTAAAAGTAAATCTAATTATCCTCTCAACCTTGTGAATTTATATTAGATTCAAAGAATTTGTTTGCTCACAATTCCACCCAAATAATTTCACAAAAACCCACTCAAAAGGCCTTCATACACAATCAACATCTAAACTTTAATTCCAACCTCTGTTATTTTGATTGCATCACCAAAGAGATATTTGTTATACTTCAAGGTAGACACTCTCCACTATGTCTACACAACACCTCACAATCAACAAACCTCAATTCAACAGAGACTTACCTTAAACTCCTGTAAACTTTTCTTCCTCCAAGAGCTTCATTAATCTTTCTCCAAGAGCTATAATGTTTAAAGCTTTTCGTGGCTTTGACATTCTCCAAAAACATAGTTGAGATCTGATACCACTTGATCGGGACATGATGGGGTTTCCCCAACTACCCATAACCCAGGATACTCCAACACAAGCACCCACAAATTTGTATTTAAACACATCATGGAATTTCAACAAATTAATTAAAATATGCAGGAAAAAAAAGAATGGATATTTCCTTTACCAAGTGATATGAGATATATCTCTCAATTCTTCCAACCCTTTTATTTACCCTGCGCAACAAATATGGGGTTCACTTATTAAATAATACAACGGGTAGGCCAAAAGATGCTTCAAAACCCTGGCTCACAATCTTGAAAAATGCTTATTGTAGGTGCTGTAAAACATTTTCGTACTGCCCCAAAACTCTATCTTTTCGAATTCCAGGAAGCTAAAATGACTCGAACGTTCATATAATTTATTACTAATAGCCTATAATTTCTCCCTAACACTACAAAAAACCCAATACACCCTTCTTCATGGGGATTTACAACTCTAACTCGATGGAGACAAATTTGAAATGGTCTTGACAACTTGCAACAAAATTGAGTGATTTGTTCTCTCCATACACAAGCATTTTATGGCCATAGTGACACAAAAATAAACTATAGGCATTGTTCCTCACTTTAACCTCATGGGAACCAAACAAAGCATATCATATTCCTTTCAAAAAGGGCATGCATGCACTCGAACATTGGTTCTTTATTTTTACTGATGGGTTCCACATCAAAAAACCCACGCACTCACTAGTCTCCAGAGAGCATGGGCACTTCCATGCTCAAGATTTAAGCTGACACAAAAGGAATCAATACACAAAGGGACACCACACCACAATGGAGGCTTCAACACGTAGATTATCAATACAACTTAATGGAGTAATAACACACTTTCAAAGAAAATAAATACATAGAGATCAAACCAAAACGGAACATAGTCCATAACCATACAACGATGGAAACCATGCTTCCTCACATGAACTATTAAATTCGACAGAATATACAATGTGGGGATTTTCATCCCATGCATCTCATCCTCTTCTTCTTCTCCTAGCACTGAAGCTTCTTCTCTTCGTTTTTGCACAACTACCCTTCTCAAACAATCTTCCTCTTTGAAAAGAAAGCTACATGGTAAAACTAAGTGTCACAAGTGATGATTCATTTCCCCTTCTCACAAAATATGGGAAACTGAAATTAAATTTACATTGAGTAATATTTCCTCCAACTTATTCTAAAAACAAAAATCACATCCTAATGAAAATATCTATAATTTCTTACAAAACATTTAAAATCTCTCCCAGCATCATCATGTGACCATCCCATCATGTTGGCAAGCTTCGGTTCAGTCTTCATAGAACTTTGTGCTCCATCTATGCACCTGCAACACAAACTCTCCCATATCATCCTTGGTAGTTTGAAATTGGTTTTCACTTTGAATCCTTGAAGAAAAATGATTTGTATCTCCTACAACTATAACATGACCTAACATGTTTTGCTCAATGTAGTGCCATTGTTGGGCATATTGATTTGAATTGTATGCACCCCACTTGTTTTCACAGAGGAATTTCCTTAGTTCTAGAATTATGTTCATCCACTACGCGAATATCTGTAACTATAACTCTATTATTTTCATATCTTCAACCTATTTTTCCCTTCATCTCCTTTGATAATTCCCATGCTCTAAACTAATTCATCGTCCTTGTGAGATTTCTAGTGTAATATTCATATTTTATGTTATAATATTCAATTATTGAGACACTCCAGTGAATAATATATCTGGTTGTAATTGACTCAGAAGCATTTTTCAAATAATCCTTTAGGCCACCGATAAAATTAGCTCTGATGTGATTGTAATGTTCATGTTTAGTTATTTAGCTAATAATCCCTAGAGAATATTATAGCATAATTTTTTTCCATAAATGTTCATTAAATGCAACACAAAACCACATAAATTGCAAACAAAAATTATTGTACAAACCCTAATAATATTATTAAAAACACTAAAGATAAATTACATTGATATCCTGAGGATAAACCTAGAGGATACGATCAATTCCTAAATTCTTCGGCTCCTGCAATTTGTCCCGACTAGAAGTTGGAAATTTGGCATCCCAGATTGTTCAATTCATCCTTCTCTTGATATTGGAAATTGAACCTCCTTGAATAATCAATTCATTCCCTTATGTAAAGAAATTGATCTACTAGGGTGGCTTCACAACCATTGAAACCAACCTCCACTAACTAGGATGTATATCTCATAACCAAAATTGGGAAATATCCAGGGTTTCTCCCTCATGCCATAAACTATTTGAGCTCTTGAAACAATTATCAAAATACCAAAGCTCAATCATTGCATGAATGTAATCTCTTCTTTATTTTAATAATTTTCTCCTCCAAATACTATGGGTCACTAAATACCATGCATTTTCCCTTTATAACCCATTTTAAATTAATTATTCATTGCACCTTTTAATGTTTATTTTCTTTCCAAGTGAAAATGAACAATTAAATTGTTCTTCTTGGAAAGGGACATTATAGTCCTCCCTTCCTAAAATTTCTTTCCCTCAATCAATCCAAAAACTACTTATAAATACTAGATTCCAAATGTACATGTAGAATTCTCCAACATATATCTTATGTAGCATCCTAACATCATTGTCACATTCTACCATCATGTGAAATAAATGACCATAATGTAAATCATCCTCTATAAACGTCTTTGGATCACAAGGTCATATTAGGATACTAACATTCCCATTTTCTTAAGACATAAACTCAGTATTTGTTTTGTATCTATCCATCCTAAAATTCCCCCTCCCACCTCTCGTGGTGCATTCATAAGCTCGTCATTTCCCTTTAGTTTGACCATTAGATGAAAATTTAGTGTCTGCTCTCTAGATGGAGAGATAAACTCAACACTAGAATCAACGCAATTGATTATATCAAACATAATATTTTCCCAAACTTGTCAAATTTCTTCAATATTATGCGATGTCACTAATTTGGGTTCACTGCAATACTTCAAAATTGAATGTATTAGTATAGATTCTTCATTTAAACACAAGGGAAAAGGTAGTACCTCACAAACATTCCCTTCCTATACATTAGAAATCCATGCATGTTGCAAAAGGTTAAAAAATGTATCCGTAATTGAAGCACAACCAAAATTCCACTCCTCTAAGGATGCACTTCCATTTGCATTTTCATTTGGTTCTATACTCCCCCAATCAAGGAAAATTTTAAGGATGGATATCTATTTGAAAGTTTAGAAACCTTGGAGAATATTACTAATATCGAATAGAAAATTGAAAAAAAATTGTGATATTTTTGTAAAAATATCTAAATTACTAATTATACTATATTAGTCTACAACCGCTTGCTCCTCTAAAGAGATATACTATCTCTACGCAGTGGAGAAGCCAAGGCACGCTACAATATTGTCCAAGATTTCTCTAAGATACTCCTATAAAATCTTGGCTAACCAAAAGCCTTTACAATGAGTTATGAAGAACTATTTATAGCAAAGGGTTGGGTGACCCTTGACATTCCCCTTTGAGACCATTCATCTATCCTCATGACTCTTCAACTACTCTATGACTGTTACATTTAACTATTGACACTTGAACTTCCACTTGACAAGACATGACATTACAATTCACATGTGCCCATGTGAGACAAAATGGCTTGAACAAGCCATGAAAGACATCATTGACACTTAGAGCATTGTGGTGAGACCAACTCTTTGACATCCTTGTGATGGTCTAAGGTGATGAGATGATGCCAAGCTTGGTTGTCCATGTGCTCACTAGTGACATCTTCCTGAAGCGAACTCTTTCCTTCGTTGCATCCGGGTGTAGTGATATGGCTTCTCTGTCCAACTCATTTGATAGCATGTGCATGGTCATCCTGGTGTGACTATACCAGAAACATTTTTATGCATAGTGTCTACACTACTCCCTAAGTATGTGCTCGTGGCCATGTATCAACTTGTCAAAATACATGTTTAGCTCCATTCAGACTTGTTTCTTGTCTTTGCCTCGGCGAGTGTGCTGAATGGGGGGGATCACATGTGTGCGCACAAAGACATGCATGCTGTTGCATTCCCTTGCATGTGATCAACAACACTTCTCTCCTTGTCTGCTCCACGCCAACTACTGGGATGGATCCATAACTTGTACAGGTGTAGTTTCATCCGTTTATGCATGTTGCGACGCCTGTTGTACCTATTCCTGCTGCAACTCATTCTTTTGTCTACGTAGCACCTGTTCTTCCTTGAGTTGCTGCTTCAGCACATGCAACTCCTTCTCTATTTCATTCTCTTCCTTCACTTGATCTTCATTTCGTGTCATCACCTCATAGCCTAAGTCTCCAAAGTTTCTTTCATCACAAGTGGATCTTCTTGAGCTTGCAACTTTGTGTAGAAATTCTCACTGTAGATTAACCTGATTATGCAATATAACTAAAGAAAAATACTTAATATACTTCTAAAATCAACCTTGCGGAAGCTTAATATATTTGAGCAAGATCAAGCAGAGCACATATAACAGAGAAGAGGAATCAATACACATGAAACACAAAAGAATACTCTGGGGAAAGCCTCAGCTAAAAACCCTGTTATCTGTATTATTATACAAGTGGAAATATCTCAGGATTACACACAACTTTAGCTCTCACAGCTATCCAACTCTCAATACAATCCCTGAATACTGCTCATAGATAGAATAGATGGCTCATATGCCTTCACCTCTTCCCTCCAAGCCTCCTATTTCCTTGCGCAGTTTTCCCTGGGTGATCCAGCTGTAACCTTGTGTGACAATGATCTCACACAATGCTCCAACACACTGTAAAACTGCACAAATCTCAAGGAAAAATTCCTTCTGCATGCAAGAGATTTTCTTATAGGAAAAATCTTGCAATTGATAGTACATTGTACCTATCTTTAATCTCAACTGTGTCTTTGTCTGAATAGACATGCATGAGTTATTTATGAGAGAATCCTCAGTTATCTGGAGTACACTAGTTGCATGCATGCATGCATTAACTCACTGAACTCACAATTAGTTCCTCAAACTGTTTGGAACTAATTTAATCAGACATAACTCAGTTAACTATGCTAACTAATTACAAATGAAATACAAGTCATCCTTATCTCCTTAATTAAGGGATAAACTCCTTAATTTAAGGGATAACTGTTGCATGACTTCGTAAAGACTTCTAGCTTGAATATCTCCAACTAAATAACTCGAGATGAATTAATTAATTATTTTTCAAGAAGCTGGTGAGACTAAATTCGAATTTTAATTCAAGGACAAATTAAAATTGGAATATTCTTGTTGTCACATTTCAACACTCTCTCTCAACAAGAAAGGGATTATCTGCCACCCCGATCCTGTCTCTATGGAACTCAAATTTACACTTTGATAATACCTTAGTCAAAATGTCAGCATCTTGCTCCTCGGTCGAAATATACTGCAACAACACGATCTTCCTCGCCACACAGCCTTTGAGTTGATGATACTGAATTTCAATGCTCTTGGACCTGTCATGAAATACTGGATTCTTAGAGAGATTAGTACAACTCTGATTATCACAATAGATCACAGTTGGATCCATCCTCTGATCAAACAAACTA
>Ga0115851_100962_pt1 | contig 14532 bp, 9 predicted proteins | sample InSIn2gowninarea_FD_83865 | JGI IMG/M metagenome (GOLD analysis project Ga0115851, IMG submission 83865)
GTCATCTATTTGCTCACTAGAAGTGGATGTTTCAGCATAGTTTTCTTGGAAAGGAGGTCTAACATCAGTTTCAGGGCTTGCCTTTCCAGCATTTTGGTTTCTCCTAAAATTGGGATTTCTGATAGGATTGTTTTGTGGTCCTTCCCATGATGATTTTCTTTCCACCGACTCTATTCTCTCACCTAGTCTTTGCATGCCATTGATTATTGCATCTAACTTTTGATCCCAGCCAGAGGGCTCTTCTTTGAAGGTGGTTTTTCTTTCATTTCTGGCCCTATTTCTCTTAGCTATTAGATTGGCTTCTACACTAACTGCTATGTTTTTCATCTCAGCCAAACTATTGGGAGCTCTTTCCCGTAGTTGGTATGCCATATCTGCATCAAATCCATCAGGAAAAGTGTATAAGGCTAGATCTGGTGGAGGTCTCAAGTTTTGGGGAATGGCATTGTAGATATTGTTAAATCTAGCACAATACTCCAGAACAGTTTCTTGGGGAACTCTTTTGATGGTATTGTACTCAGATAGTATGTGAAGTGGGTCTTTCTTCTTCTCCCATCTATTGATAAAGGTTTGATACAAGGCTTCAGGATCACCTATGGAATTTGCTTGGAGAGATCTAAACCATGTTCTTACATCCCCGGTCAAACTTTGGACAAAAATCTTCATTCTAACCCCATCATCATCTATTTCATAGTTTTCAAAGTAATCCTGCATTTTCTTGGTATGTTGATGGGCTGAATCAAATCCAGTACTATCAAAGTATGAAATCTTGGTTTGATAATCCTGAGGCATAGCCCCTGGATTGGCTGGTAACTGTAATGGAGCATATCTATTAGCCATGTTTGGTGGGACAGCAAAAACGATAGGGACAACTGTGACAAGTGGAGGGAAAGGGATAAGAGGGGTATGTGTAGTTGATGGGGGAGTGGAAAAAGTACCTTGTGAAGTGGACAAAGAACTAGGAGAGTGTGGAGCTGAAAGGTGAGAGTCAAAAGGAAACATTAGCAGGGGTGGGAATATTTCCCTGGAAAGCTATTTCTAGACTTGAATCAGACAAAGTTTCTTTTTCTAGCTGTTTTCTAAGGTTTTTTTAGATTAAATTTGGGTTATCAACCACAGGTGATGGATTTGGATCTGGATTAGACCTAGTGTGACGAGTCTTCTTCTTAGGAGTCAGCTCCTATGATTTTGTCTATGGGGCTTTTCTGAGAAATTTTAATCTTTGAAAGGACTGATGGAGTATAAATGAACTGTATGGGACTTAAGACTGAATAAAGATTGACTGAGGCAGCTTTTATATACTCCTGCAAATGCAAAGCAAAGGTAGTTTCCAAGGCTGTCTGGCTATAACTCAGACTTTATCTACAGTATTAAGCATCCAACAGAGATTCATGAAAACATTCAGTCCCCAGCGGAGTCACCATTTATGTTAACACCCAGGTTGTTCCCTTTGACTCCCAAGGGAATACGGCCGGGGTAACCACTAACCAATCTTTGGGCTACAGGTTCTAGCCTACCTGTAACCAGAGAGGGCTCTCTCTTTTTGATTTATCTTTGTTTGTAAAATATTTTAGGCTAGTTATGATGTTCGAGGGTTTGTTTTGAGTTTTTGTTGGATGATGATTTCAGTCAGAACAGATGTATGCTTACAGGGTGATCTAGACCATTGGGCATGGAGTCAATGATGTTTAGTGGCTTAATATGTCCACACTGATGCAGTAATGATGTTACAGAGCCAGACAAGTGTCTAAGGAACAATTCTTTAAGTCTGTGAACGGATATGATGGAACCAGGGCCTAAAAGGCAACTAAGGATCTTTCAGTAAGCTGATATGAAGGGAAGTGAGAATATTACTCAGGAGCAGTGAAGAATTTCCTGTATAACATTCATATCTATAGAATTTATGTAAACATGAGCAATTAAGAATCCATGTTCATGATATAATTCTGAAGAAAAACATTTACAACAACAGAGATTGAATACAGGGTGTAATCAAACATATCCTGTACTATTCTTTTTCTCTGTGGTTAGATTAGTGAAACATGCATATGACTTGAACAAACACAAAAGAATAATACGTACAGTGAGAAAACTTATTGTTCCATTAGACAGCACAGGAATTCTAAAACAGCACGCAGAGAATCATTGGGACATCAAACATTCAAGAAAACGCTGATCTTTTCCAGTCTTTTTGTATTAGATCATCTGAAAACATACAATGTCTTCCTTAAGAGAGAAAATCACCAACCCCTAATACACTGCAAAGGGGGGGTATATATACAAAAATTAGATCAGAAAATATCTCGCTGGTGAGTTAATGGCTCATTAATGTTGCGCCAACTCCTGGAGGGTTGTAGCTAAGAAAGTAAATGTTATAATAACTGCTCAGTGCATTAGCTGTCAAAACTGTCAGAGAATGTTGACTTTGTGATTGATAGAGTCGTCTGACGGCGCGTTGCAATAATTCTGAATGATGTGCCTTTAATGCTCTGTCGTGCTGCAGCTTTCTCGGCCCTGTCATCTACCTCTGTCATGGTTGCTTTGGTGGCCGAATTGGCTTGTTGAGTTTGGCTCTGTCCACTCCTCTTCAGTCATAATGAATATATCAATTTTCTGAACATGCTGACTTGTGATCGATACAGAAAATATGGTGAAAAAACCTGTTTCTTCATAGCAATGTCTGTATCATGCCCTCCCACCATTACTGAGTAGGCAACTGATGTCTCAAAATTGCACCTAAGGTTTCATCTGCCTCAGTATATTTGTAATAATTTGGAGGTACTTCAAACAGATGTGCAATCTCATTCATGATGAAAAACAAGTTCTCTATTTTGTCATAGAGGCTCTGCCCAGACGCAGGCCCTGTTTCCTGTGGGGCACTTGATGTTGCAGTGATCTGATTGGTAGCAAATGTATTTACCCTCTTGGCATAGTTCTCATGAGAAAGTAACCTTCCTACGCTGTTCAGTAAGCTGGGAAGGCCTCTGTTATGCAAAACTGTAAATTTCTCCCTGAATTTGTTCACCTCTGTTTGCATCTCTTGGCATCTTCTATCCAATGTTTGTACAAGAGTTCTCAAAGTGAGCACCCTTTTTATTAGTAGGATGGTATCAATTCTATTGGAGATACCCATTGCTGCTAGCTGAGGGCCTGTGCGGTTGTTAAGGACATTAATCATCCTATTGGCTATCTCAGGCATATTGCCTAGTGCTGCTCTGGCCTTTTGATTTTCCTTGTGGGATCTGCCTATGAGATCTATGTGCTCATGAATGGTCTCAATATATTGCCATTGGTCTGTTATGGATTGAGAAATTTTGGCCTACAGGACTTTCTTGATTTCTGCCACTACTTTGTCAAGAGAGAGCTCTTTCTCCAGTTCTTTTATCTTTTCCTTAAGAGCCTTCACCTCTCTTGCTTTTTTAGCTACAGATTGCTTTGATTTATCATATTTTTCATTAATTGTGGCCAATTTTTCTTTAGTTTGATTCAACTCTGCCATCTGGGCCTCTAGAACTTGAATTTCCTTCATCATCTTCTGCATATCAAGGCTTGGAGCCTGCTCTGATGTTGTTGCTGGTGCTGATGTTGATGGACTTGTTTCAGCTGTCTGTTTTGTGGGAGGAGTGATGATTTGAGGGGGCTGCTCAAGGTTGATCACTGACTGAGGGGGCTGAGATGTTTGGCCTCCTTCTCTCTGCTGCAGGGTTGCCTCTAATGCACCGTCTATTTCTATTAATCTCTTATGTAGGGCCAACAGCATGGCAACTACATCATCATCCTTTTTCTGCTGAGCAATACCTTATGTTTCAGGGTGAAGGGTTGCTGGAAGCTTAACCATTTTCCTCAAAGCTGCAATGTCTGCATCTCTTTCCTTTAGTAGTGCCTGTACAGCTTTGGGATCCTTTGGGTCATGCCCAAGATCTATAATGATCTCCTCCAAAGACTTGATCCTGTTGTCTTTGGCTTGGGAGGAGGCTTTCTCCAATTCCAATTGTACAGTGGTATTATTGAGAGAATTTTGGAGTTTGTGAGCCAAAAGTGTCTTATCTGCAAGGGTAGAGTAGACCATCTCGCCTGTTTGCTTATGCAGCTCAATTTGATCCATTGGGTGGATGTCCTTTGCAAAAATCTCCAAGTTTGTTCTAATGTAGGCTGCAGCTTACTGTGGCTGCAGCATGGTGGGCATGAAATGGCTCATGATCATCTTGCTTTCAGAAATGTCATATGTCGACATAAGCCTCTGCTAATTAGTGGGAGCCATCTTGAGTAGGTGATTGTAGAGCTACATCCTCACTGGCTCATTCCTTGCCTTAATGTCCATGAATTGCTTCTTGATGCTGGATTCTCCTCTTCTTTACTGCCCTGAGGAGCTGACCTCTCCTCCAAGTGGTCTCTGCAGTTCCTACTGGAAGGAACTTGCTGATGCTTCGGTGCTTGGGGGGCCCATACCCATGGATGTACCAATAGGCATATCTTCATCAGAGAAGGGATTGAGCCTCTGTCTTTTCTCCCCTTGTTGTGTTGTTGATGTAGTAAGGGGAGTGTCTTGTTCTCTATCTCTCTTTCTGCTCCTCTCTTCATTGATGGGAGTTTGGATCACAGAAGTCTCCACTGTTGTTTCTTGTATTTGGGGTACCTTTTCTTGAGCTTGTTTCTCTGTGGATCCAGGAGCTCTGCCATTTTCTCCTACTATTGAGGCTGTTCCTCTTGCTGCACTGCTGGTGGTGGCTGATCATGCTGTATTTGTTTTCCTTTATCTGAGCTAGCTGCTTGTGTAGTGGTCTGAGTTGCTTGCTGTGGAGCTGTGGAAGATGAGGCAGCTGCTCCAAATTGAGTATAAGGGAGAGAGAAAACCTTTGTACAAAGTTCCAAGTCAGCCAGCTTTTCAATATTTTTAATTGCTCTTTGTGCTAACTCTTCTTTAGTGATGGCTTCTTATATGGTGCCCTCTTTCCATTCCAACTGATTGGCATATTTTTCAATATGTGGCAGCCTGATATGATCATAACTAGCCAATCTATATTTGACCCTTCTAAGGCTGATGAAATGATTAGGATCATAGGGTATCCAAAGGAAACTGGTTTGCAAGCGTAGGCTCTGTAACATTCTATCTACCTCTTGCTAGGCCTCCTCCCTTTTGTTGTAGATGAAGGGGCCTAGTTGGTTCTTTATTTTCAGTTGTGCTTTCTTACCCTTGCTGTGGAAATGGAGCATATCAGCATTTCCAAACTGCTTGAAATACTCTAAGGCAAATAACCTCATGGGAACATACCTGGGCAGCCTGTATGGGGCTAACTCACACCCATATATTCTTATCACTGTATGATTTTGGTAAAAGTACCAATCCCCAATGTTGTAGACTTTTGAGAGCTGGAGAATCTTCTGCATCTCATCTGTCAATCTGGGAGGAGGTGAGCTCAATAGCAAGGACATGACTGGATGAATGAAAAGGTCTATGAATTCACAGTAATTATATGGTGAGAAAGTCACACTATGGAAGATGGAAGACCAAAACACCACAGACCTCTGATTTCCTTGTGCATCTAATCTCTTAACCGAAAAAGGGAACTGGTCATGCTGATTGAATAGGAGCAAATGGTAAATATAGGAAGTGTATCTGAACACCCTCTCCCTATCCAAATTCATCAATTGTTCATGCATTTTGTTGGCAATATAGGTGGCATAATCATAGCAGACTGAAGGAGGCCTTCCAGGAGAAAACATGGCCATCAAAACCAGAATGGTTTCATCAATATACTCAGTAGAACTGTAACCCAGGATATAACTAATCATATCCACCATATCCCTGCCCAAGTCATTGAGATATACATGTGAGATAGGAGGAGACCTCACAGTTTGAGAGCTTGAATCAAGAAATAGCTGATTAATCTTGGTGATTTGGGCATTAGATAGCTTGGCTCCCTGATCTATCAGGTCCATCATGGATAAAGGAGTCAATTTCATTGTAGTTTGTAAGTGCAGCATTTGCCTTATGGCCTCAGGGGTGATATGGAATAAAACAGAGCTTGAGGAATTGAGAACAACTCTTTGAGTTGGGTCATAATTGGCAGAGCATTGGTGAATCAGGTCTGGGAAGACATTTACCTGAGGAAGCCTAAAAATGGGAAGGAAGGAGTCCCAAATGCCCAGGATATCAGTCCCATTGATGTGTTTTGCTTTCAGCTCATTGAGTAAATGAATTTGATATTTGATGTTGATTAGAACTACCTCCATCATTTGGTAATCTCTATCTGCCAGGGCCTGCCACTCCAGCTCTCTGTGCGGGGCATTCAGAGGTGTAACATTCAATGCAATTGGTGTTTCCATGGTTTTGGTACTCTGAATTGTAATTTGGACTAGTTTTTGTGGGCACAGTAACACAGGGCAATGAATTTTTCAAGAGCAGGGCAATTTGCAGAGAGAACAGGGTGAATTAGGGTGAAGACAAGTTAAAATGCTCCTGAAAGAGGTTCAATGAGCAAATGCTAGGACCTAAGAGCTGTTTTCCTGGTGAATTTGTGCAACAGAGGTTCTTAGTTTGCGAATGCGCAAACAAACTGTAGATTTATGGAAATTTAGTTCAATGTGGACTTCTGTAGATGAATTCGATCTTATTGCTGAAGATAAATGGTGTTTACAAAGGATTTATTGATAATTACAGTGATTTCTCTCTCCTTTTTTTCACTTGTTTTGGTGAACTATAGAAAAAACCAGGCACGGAGGGGAAACTTGGATAAATACCTGGTGAACTTCTGGCAATGGTAGAAAATGCAGGCGAATACAGGGCGCCCACAGTCTTTAAATCGAATTCTGCAGGTTGGCGGCGAAATGGTCGTAAAATGCATGCAGAGAGCAGAATAGTTCTTTTGGTAAAAATGAGAACAAACGCGAATTTTGGTGAAAATATGGACAATTTGGGCTTTTGGCGCGTTTTTTGAATGACGTCAGCAGGTGGGGTCAAGTATGGAAGGGTGACGTGGTGGCCTGTGAGTGGTCCACGGGGACTGCTAAGGTGGCAGACAGGTCGGAGTGATAGCGGGTCGGGTGCTGACGCGGCGCTGACTTGGCATGACATGGGCATGGTGTGGGCGGGCGGTAAACCAAAGTGGTAAGTGGTAATTTCGGACCGCTATTTGTACGGGGGTGGTATTGGCAGGCGGCCTCCCGATATAACCTCGGAGCGACGCATGGCACTGCCCTGACATCACCCTCTGACACTTTTCGGGAGGTAAATTCCGGACATCGGGGGACACCTGATATTAATATGGGCCATCGGATGGGAAAGCCCAGATCTGATGGTCGACGGGTTATAGAAATAATAGGACGATACGACAGCGGGGCGGGGAATAAACAATTATATTTCTTGAAATGTGCGCCCGGGCGGGACTTTGGAAATCAAAGAGAATATGGGTTTTTTCAATGTTTTTTGTGTTCAATGCGCATTACAACCGAACTTTGGATAAGGGGCAAAAGTGGGTCTATTGATGTTTATTGCAAATAGCGCGGGTTGGAGAAAATGTGGGTTTTCACAAGGTTTTTCGCAAATAATGCGGGTAAAACATTTCAAAGGTGTTGTAAAAAGGAACAAGGGGTAGGGCTTAGGTTATTAAACCAACGTGGGGTTAGTTTAATCCCTAATTTTGAACAAAGCCTCTTGAACCAGACTTAGATTCTGCATGGTTATCCAAAATTTGAACATAGGGCTATAATGCCAAAGGGGAGGGAATATACATATTTTTTGGGTTTTATACACCATAGTGTTATAGTAGTAGGGAAGGGGAAACATAGGGAGTTAAGTATAGATAGAGTTAGTAGATAGTTTTGGAGGGGAATATGGATGGGAAGTGATAGATACTAAGTTTTCAGGAAACAAACTTAGTTAGGGAGTAGATCAAAATGAAAAGAATTTTACACAGGAAATGTGGCTCTTTATGCAATATGGATCAATCCATGAATCTGATTTATCTCATGTGCAAAGGTGGTATTAGGATGTTAGCAAGGAATGTGATGGGGGATGATTGGGAAGTTAGATATGCTTCATATTGCTGCTACAAAACTGTTGAATAGGAAGTTCTGCACTGACCCCATGTTTCCCTTTGCTTAGGCCAGTGAAATGTCATAAATCATGCTTCTGCAACCCCATCTACCTACCCATTCTATTGCGTAGCATTTTTTGTTACTTCAAGGAGGGTGCACTTAGACTTGCAAACCCTCATGTGCCTTTTCTTTTCCTTTGGCTTTTTCTTCTGATTTTCTATCTAAGGCTAGCCTTATTACTTCCAAGGCCCCAGATTAAATAGTTGGGAACCTTCATTCTCTACCTAACTACTTTATCTGCCAAGATTTAATAGTTTGGACAGATTTCTTTCTCTAATCTACAGCAAAAAATTGAAACATGGCATGACCCAGCTTATACTGTTGGATCACCCATTTAGAAGTAGGACAGCATCAACCAACTGCAGATATGTGTCTTTCACAAGAATATGAGATCTTTGCATCACCAAAGTAGATCATATTGGCACCTCCCTTGCCAATCATGAAAAATGAAACCTATTGGTATAGGTAGCTAACATTATCAAAACTCATCAACCGGATGCTGTAGAGCTCATTCCTTAGATCAACCTTCTAGTTTTGACATCTCACATCATATCTAGGAGTAGTCAGGACATTCAACTCAGTTGTTTTGGGGTAAGCTCACTTCCCATGCCTTGTGTTGCATTTCTGTTGCTTTTTGTGTATTCACTTGTGTGAGTGTCTTTTTCTTGATTTCTTCAAATGCCTGTTGTCCTTTACATGTTTACTAGCTTGTCCTACCTCTATTGCAATTTTCATTACTATCTCACTGATTTCACATGCATGAAACTATTTTGCATGGACATTTAGCCAACTGGCGAACAACCTCACACACATGCATGTTGATCTATTTGTGCAATCCTCCATTCATGTTTTTCATGCACTATTTATCACTTCTACTATCAGTTAGTGTCACCATGCATTTTATCGACTTGCTTTTCAGTTGCCTATCTGTGAGCCAGACGAACCTTTTCCTAGTCTTTGCCTTCACCAAGGATGCATTGCATAATTTGGAGAAGGAAGGCTCACAGTCCTCTCCAGATTTGGGTATTTTGGCCTAGGACTGGCCTCTTGGATTGAATTGCGCATTTTTGGACGTTAGTGGTTACTTGGCCGAAAAAATTGTGCAAATATGCCCTTGGGTCAACAGTCCTTCCCAACTATGATTTCTCATTGCATAATCCTAGTAGCCAACTACCTGAATGGACTGTGCATTACGTAGTTATAGTAGTCATTCAATCTCTCTGTAGCTCGAATTGTCCCTTGTGTAGCCTTCGTAGTCAGTTTCCCGACCTCCCGACTAAAATTACACAACCTTCATGGTCATTCACGTAGTTATGTTGCAAGTCAGTTCTCATGTTCACTCTGGTTTTTGATAGATTGATTGCCTTCTATTAGTGTTTCCATGTCTCCAAGTATCAGAGTTGTTCATCTGCCTCTCAGTAGTACAGGTACAATGGCTTCCAGGAGAGTAGAGATGAAGACACCATTCAGAGCATGCTTGGGGATGCAGTCAATCAAGTGTTTATGAGCTTGCGTACTCATGAATACATCAAGGTGTTCATGGACAAGGACATCAAGCAGAATCATCACAACGAGACGCATCATGAACAACAATTGAAGGTAGCATATCGAATGCAGTGAATGCAACAAATGTAAGAGGAAGGTTGTTGACAACATAGAGGTGGAGAAAAGTTGTATGACCAAGCAGATCCACTAATAATGAAAGAAACTTTAGATACTCAAGCTATAAATTGATGGTGTGACATGAAGATCGCACGAAGCTAGAAGATGGAACAAAGGAGGATTTGCATGTGCTGATGTAGCAATTCAAGAAGAACATGAAGTTGCAAAGACAAACCAATGAGTTGCAGGAGGAACATGAACAATAGTGGGTGCAACATGCACTCATGGATGAATCTGCGCCAGTACATGTTAAGGATCCATCATAGCAGCTTACATAGAGCAAACATGCTGAGTAGTGTTGTTGATCACATGCAAAGGATCCTACAACATGCATGTCATTGAGCGCACACATTCAATCCAACCATTCAACACACTCACCAAGGTGAAGAAAAGAAGCCAGTTCAACTGGGGCTAAACGTGCACTTTGGCAAGTTGATGCACATGACCACCAACACACACTTGGAGATCAACACAGACACTATGCATCAGTGTGTTTCCGGTTCAACCATACCTAAGAAGACCATGCACATGTTAGCAGATGAGTTGGATGAAGGGGCCAAACTAATGCACCAGTTGCAATAGAGGGAAGAGTTCGCTTCAGCAAGATGTCACCATGAGGTGCATGCACACCATCACAGACTATGAAGCTTAGCATCAACTCACCAACATCACCGTCACAAGCATGTCAAAGAGTTGGTCTCACCACAATGGACTAAGTGTTAGTGATGCCTTGCAAGGCTTGCTCAAGCCATGATGTCTCACATGAGTTTATGTGCACTGCAATGTTGAGTCATGTCAAGTGTAAGTCCAGTATCAACAATTGGATGTAACAGTCAGAGAGTAGGTGAAGAGTCATGAGGGTAGTTGAACTGTCACAAAGGGGAATGTCAAGCGTCACTCCACTCTTTGCTATAAATAATCCCTCATAGCTCCTTGTATAGGCTTTTGGCTAGCCAAGCTTCTACTAATACTATCTTAAAGAAGATTTGGATAGTATTGTAACATGCCTTGGCTTCTCCACTGCATGGAGATAGTATATCGCTTTGGAGGAGTAGGTGGATGTGGCTGTAAAATTCTACTGATGGGGCTAGCAAGTTTACATGGTGTATTGTATGATTGTGACTTACACTTCTTTAATAATAAGAGCCAACACATTTTCATGCATATGCTTTTATTGTAGTTGGATTTTTCTTATTCCCTTAACGATATATGTTGTTTAAACTATGTACTTGTGTATGAACTGATTCACATGCAATTATATGAATCTTGTATTTAATGTGTTGCATATGTTATTAATGTTGTCACCATCCATGTTGAATTCTCTATCGGACATTAGACAAACCTTTCTAATGAACCTAGTTATATCAACTGTTGCACTCATCTCAAACTGATCCATGAGTGTTGTTCTTGTTATCTTACCTTGTATGTTCTGACTGCCACATTTGTGTCACCTACTCTATCAGAAGTTGTGCATATCCTTTGTGTTGTGGGTACCTAGCTAACTTGGGACTGATCCCTTTCATCCTAGAACTCATCTTCACCTTTCTCTCCCTTTGAAGCATTGGAACCTGTCATACTCATTCCTTGAGTCACTACATCAGTCACACCCTTGCTACTAACAAAGTTATCTTACTTGCCTTTGAGCGACGTCACGGTCAAGACATTACCTTACAACCCACTTATGGGACTCCTACAGCAAACGGTCTAAGTTCTAATTGAGACTTCTTATTAGGAAGATCCCCTTGACATGTTGGTTGGTCCAGCACTATCAACGCAAACTAAATCAAACCTAGGGGGCATCCTTTAATCTTAGGAAGGTCTTGGCTAGCCAATGCATATGCATTCATAGGATGTAGGTTTGGGTCTATGATGATGTCTGATGGCTAGGTCACCAATAATATTAGCCTTTATCCCTCAAAAAAAAGAAAATATGGATTCAGGAAATCCCTTGTGGGATGAATTTGAACCTGATTCAGATCACTCATAGCCACGTAGCTCTTTGTTGTCAGATAATATTTGTTCCATGAATGGAAGCTAATCATTTCTCATCTAGTTCATTAAGCTGATTCAGCCATTGTTTATTTGTTGTTTCCAAATCCAAATTTACTTGTAGTGCTTTCCTTAATGTCTTAATTTCAAATTCTATAGGAAACAAGGGATTTTTACCATACACTAATTCATATGGTAAGAACCCTGTAGTATTCCTTAATGTAGTTTGGTATGCCCACAATGCTTCTAGAAGTTTATTAGCCTAATTTATTCTATGGCTAGCTATGATCTTGGTAATAATTTCCTCAATAAACTTGTTGGTGCTTTCCACTTGCCCATTTTCCTGCGGATGATAATTTTCATTTTTCAACAAGGTTCTGAATCAAATGAGATGTAAACTAGGGTCCTCCATGTGTCACTATTTCTCTAGGTACTCCAAAGCAAACAAAAATACCTTGAAAGAAGAAGTCTAAAACAACATGTCATGTATCTCTAGTTATTGCTTTTTCCTCAGCCCATTTTGTGACATAGTCTATGCAGACTAGAATGTATGATTTCTACTGAGATGATGGGTTAATTGATCCTACAAAATCTAGGGCCAATTTCTCAAATCATTCTAAGACTGTTTGAGGTTGCAACAACATCTTGTTTGATTGGAGTTCTTGACCCATTCTCTGGTAGTTGTCACATCCCTTCATGAATTTTTTAACATCCTGGAATATTTTGGGCCAGTAGTATCCTATTGAGAGCACCTTGTATCATATTCTCTTATCTTTAAAGTGTCTTCTTCAAGTTCCTCATGACAAGATCAAAGGATATAAAAATTTCATCCTCCCTTATAAATTGTCTGATCTGATGGTTTGGCCCAGTGTGATAGCAATTTCCTTTACTATCTAACACTTTGCTGAACAATCCTTTTCTTTTCCCTATAGGATAGATGTTGAGGGATATTTCTGACAGCAAGATAATTAGATATTTATAGATAACACGGTGAGTGAATTGAAATAGAAAAAATATATTCATCACGAAAATAATCTTCAATAGTCATTCTTTCACTACTAACACTCATCCTAGAGAGAAAATCAACCAGCACATTATCTGTCCCAGGTTTCTTTAGGACAGTTATATTAAATTCATGTAACAACAATAACCACCATGTAATCCTACCATTAGTGACTTGTTTGTTCATCAAAAAATGAATGGCAGAGTGATTAGTGTGTACAAACACTTGATATCTTGTGATGTAGTACCCAAATTTATTGATTGCATGCACTACTGCAAGGAATTCCTTCTCGGTCACTCTGTAATTGAGTTCAGATGGAGTCAAGTTTTTACTTATATAATAAATGGAATATGGTTACTTGTCCTCCAGTTGGCACAAAACAATTCCCACAGTAGTATTAGATGCATCCATAGCAATATGGAACGACAAATTCTAGTTTGGACCTCACAAAAGAGGAGCTGCTAATACACATGATTTTAATTTCACAAAGGTTTTCTTGCATTTTCTATCCATACAGAATTTGCATCCTTCATAAGTAAAGAAAATGAAGGAGATGGAATCTTTGAAATTTTTCCTATAAACCACCTATCGTATCCTGCATGACCCATGAAACTACATACCTCTTTATGTGTCTTGGGGATTGGGATTTTCAAGATTACCTCTATCTTAGCCAGGTCCACTTTAATGCTGTCAGCTTAAATAAGATGTCACAACACAATCCCTTCATTCATCGTCATGTGGCATTTCTTTGTACTCAAAGAAACATTAGTATGTTCACATCGTTCTAATATATTTTCCAAATTGGCTAATGTTGTTTCAAAGGCATCTCCATAGGGTGTGAAGTCATCCATGAAAATTTCTAGACAACCATTCTACAGATCCAAGAAAATTCCTAGTATCTCCAATTGGAAAGTTGTTGGTATGTTATAGAGTCCAAAAGGAAGAACTGTGTATGAGAAAGTTTCCCAAGGGCAGGTGAAGGTCATTTTATCTTGGTCTTTTGGGGCAATATGTATTTTTTTTGTACCCACTAAACTTGTCTAAGAATGAGAAAAATTCTTTCTAGACGGGGTATCAAGGACCTAGTCTATAAATGGTAAGGGGAAATGGTCCTTTTGAGTGGATTTGTTAAGTTCTCTATAATCCACACAAGCCCTCCACATTCCATTCTTTTTGGAGACAATGACAAGTAGAGATACCCATTGACTATCAAAAATGGGATAAATGAATTTGGCATTCAGGAGTTTCTGTAGTGCTTCTTTTACTACCTCGTTCAATGTAAGGTTCATACGTCACTGCGGTTGTCTCACTATATTGCAACCATCTTTCAAATGAATGCGATGAGTGCATAGGCTAGGATGGATACCCTTCATATCTATATAATCACATGCAAATTCTTTTTTGTATTCCTATAACAGTTGTAACAACAACCTATTCTTCTTACCAGTCAATTTTGGATTGACATTAAGATATTTTCCTGGTTCTATTTCAATAGGATTATTGCTAATACTTGGAGCAGTCTTCATTCGTTAAAGGCTCAAATATTCTATAGCATCCTCCTCCCCCGAGTCTTCAATGGAAGTAACAGAAAGTGAATTACTTATAAAACCATTTATGATATCATCTTTCGTTTCATTCTTAAAGTGTTATGCATTCCTAAGGGTGAGAAGTGGCTATGAGTGATCTGAATCAGGTTCAAATTCATCCCACAAGGGATTTCCTGAATCCATATTTTCTTTTTTTTGAGGGATAAAGGCTAATATTATTGGTGACCTAGCCAT
>Ga0115851_100964_pt1 | contig 14520 bp, 18 predicted proteins | sample InSIn2gowninarea_FD_83865 | JGI IMG/M metagenome (GOLD analysis project Ga0115851, IMG submission 83865)
CTATCCTTGTGAATCTTGTGGGGAGATTATCAAAGAAGGTCGTTTGTGTGGAGGATGTACAAGTAACATCACAGGCGGTCTCGATCAATCTCAAGCATTTCGAGTGTCGCGTCAGGTAGCTTCACTTGGTAATTAGAGACGACGTCAAAAGGATTCAAGACGATGAAGGCAACATCGGTTGTTGAGATTGATTGTAAGACGAAAAAGGGCGTTCCTTGTTCTAGTGGGAGTAAAACAAACTTTTTTTCATCTTCGAAAGCGGGAATTCCTCTTGAGAATGTGATGATTTTCCCTTCACTTATTTCAACGGTTCCTTGGTATTTCGTTTCAATATTCATAGGTCACACACCTTTATTTTAAAATAACGATCAACTTTATCTTGTCCATCATTGTATCATATCCATCTGCTTATAGAAAAAGAAGCCGCTAATACGACTTCTTCTACAATCCAAGGTTCACCTGGCCCCCAACAGCTTGAAAGGCTATATGATTTTTTTGACGGATGTACACCTCGGATTGCCACTTAGGCATCTCAATGTGCGGGGCACGTCGGTTCACGATGATGTCTGTTTCATGCTCTCTTGCACGAATGTTCACTTGGGCTGGTTGAAAGTTAAATTTTACTCGGTCGGCGGACTTTGGCATATAGCCAATGTTGACTTGCTTAGGAGCAGGGTCACTATTTACTTTAGCAATTCGCGCAATAGCCCCGTTCCCATTCTCGATTTTCATCAGCTGATCACCTTGTTGCGCTGTCTTTGCGACATACTGAGAAGCTTGTTGTAATGCTTTTGCGGCTGTTTCATTTGCTACTCTTATTGGTGATTTTAAGTTGGCATCGGCAAAGGCTTCGGTTTGGTCTATGTGCATTTGTGACGCAGTTGTACTGATTTCAATTAGATTATTATGGTTCTGTCTGATTTGCATATCTGCAGCCTGCTGCTTAATTTGCGGACCAGGTCGACTTGAACGTAATCCAATCCTGGCATCATTTTGCTGAATATGTAAGGAGGTTAGTTGCATAACGATCCCTTCCTTTTATATGTATGGGCTTTGCCATTAAAAACGGCAAAGCCCATGTATTTGTTATCTTAAAAAGTCCATTAAACTTGGTTGTATAATTCTCGCGCCAGAAGATAAAGCAGCACGATGGACACTTTCTTGCGTCATTAAATTGATAATAACCTTTTCCATTTCAGCGTCTTCATTTTCAGACATCATGCGGTTCGCGCTTACTTCTTGCTCCATCAAGCGATTTTCTATCATTTGAACGCGATTCACTCTCGCCCCGATTTCAGCACGCTCGGTTACAAATCGATCAATATGACCAAAGATGTTATCGATGTAACCTGATAATTCAGTCGCACTAACCGATGAATCCTGAAGAGCACGCTCTAGACGAGTAATATCTCCAAATAGAGCATTGCTAAACACTTGATTGGCATTAATATTAACAGGAATCGATACCCCTTTTAATAGCTCGATTTCAACCGATTGAGTGTTCGTTGAAACACCTGATACACTCGCTACCACAACATCATTCGCACGCAGGTTTTTCGTGATTACCGCTTGACTTGCAGCATGATTCGGATCGTGTGTCTTATTCGGTTCTAAGTAAGCAACGGAATGGTCTGCACCGACAGTTAAACGAATCGCTTGCTCGTTAAAATTGGCATCTCCGAAAACCGGTGTTTTCTGATTCACATCTTGAAAGATCTGCTGACCGTTTTCTGTTCCAACATGTTTAAATGTTTTGCCATTGTAAATCACTTCGACTGAAGCAAGATCCTCAATAGAACCATTGGATAAGGCTTCAACACCTAAGTCGATATTACCTGTGTTTCCGATAGGTGCATTCGTTGTATTCGTACCATTAAAAATATATTTATTGCTATTTTTCGTATTCCCTAATGATTCAAGATGCTCTCGTAACTGTTGGACTTCCTTGGCGATGTTCGCACGCTCAGTCGGGTTATACGTATCATTTGCTGCTTGAGTCGCTAACTCACGAATCCGCTGTAATACGTCTGTCCCCTTACCAAGAGTAGCATCGGCTGTATCCATCCAGTTATAGGCTTCGCTAAGATTGCGTTTGAATTGCTCTACTTCTGTTACTTGAGAACGATAACGCATCCCTTTCATCGCAACAACTGGATCTTGTGAAGCACGAGTAATCTTTTTACCTGTTGCTAGTTGGTCTTGAATGTTAGCTAAACGATTATACCCTTGGTTAATATTGCGTAATGAGCTTTGTGAAAGCATCATCTGAGTGACTCGCATCTATGTCCACCTATCCTTATCTGCCGACTACGCCCATCCCGTTAATAATCCGGTCAAGCATCTCATCAACCATTGTAATGTTTCTTGCTGCTGCGTTATAAGCGTGTTGGTATTGGATCATCATTGTCATCTCTTCATCTAGAGAGACATTACTTACTGATTTTCTGCGGTAGTCCACACTATCTTGAAGTGATGCAGAACTATTCAGCATTCGGGCTGATTCCTGAGTTGTAACAGCCATATCACCGATTACGCCTTGATAGTACGTGCTAATCGTTCCTGAATCATTGTTAAAAAGTAACACCGTATCTTTTACGTCTGCCAAACGCTTAGCATTCGTACCATCACCAGCAAAAGCTGTTGGTGCACCTCCAACGAAGTTGTTTCCATCACCTAGGAAAGCACGGATATTATCATAATACTCACCATTACGAGGTGCGTTTAATAGGTTTTGGTACGTTTGTTGTTGTCCAGCAACAATTCCATTTATGCTGACTCCTGAAGCCGCAATGTTATTTAGACTTGAAGTAATCGATCCATCTATTTTAATCGCTTTAGCGGCCCCAACTCCTGGAGCAATTCCACTAAGATCAAACAAATTTCCACCTTGCTGAACATTTCCGTTATTGTCTGCTAAAGTAAACCCAATTGAATGGATGTTGTTCACTTCCGTTGCAAACACTTCAGCCATATTGTTTAATTCATTGATCATATTTGGATAAAGGCCCGTAATATTATTCACGTTTGTGCCATGCCCATAAGTCTCAATCAAGGCTTTCATTTCGCCACGAGGCATATTATTTAAGTTCATCTCGTGTGTCGTTCCATCATTAGATACAAATGAGAAACCATTTACAAAGTTAGCATCATCAAATGAAATTGCCATTTGTTTTCTAGCTTCCGCCCCTTTTCCATCTACTAGTTTAAGAGGTTCGCCGTCCACTAGAAAAGGATTTCCTTGATCATCGATGAGCGTAACCGTTACAGCACCTTCAGCAGCAGCATTAGACTGCCCACCACTTTTTTCACGGTCGACTTGGATGTTGATCATTCTTGAAAGCTGATCTAATAAGCGATCTTGCTGATCATATAAGTCGTTAGTGAGATACCCATGCGGTTCAGTTTTTCGAATTTGATCGTTAACAGAATCCAATTGGTTTAAGATGGAGTTCACTTCTCTTTGAGTGACCTCAATTTCATTTTTATAATCGTTCTTAATGGCTGATAGAGAATCATGTAAGAAATTAAACGTTTCAGCAACGGCCATGGCACGTTGACGGACAACGGAACGCGCACCAGCATCCTCAGAATCAACGGTTAAATCTTGAAGGGACGTCCAAAACATATCAATTTGTCGATTCAAGCCTTGCTCTGATGGTTCATTTAATACATCTTCCATCTTCGTAAGAGAAGCATTACGTGCATCCCAATAGCCAACTTTATTCGTTTCATTGCGATATTGTACATCGAGAAAACTCTCTCTGACACGTTGAATCGATCCTGCTTTTACGCCGGTTCCTAAGTTTCCTGGCACACTTGGACTATTTTTCCCAACAGCCGGATAAGACTCCGTCTGCGTGAAATTCACGCGCTGTCTCGTATACCCTTCTGTATTCGCATTAGCAATGTTATGTCCTGTTGTATGAAGCGCATATTGCTGCGTCATCATCGCGCGTCTGGCTGTTTCTAATCCGTGAAATGTTGATAACACTAATGGTTCCTCCGTTTCAAATATAAGTTCTATGCTTTCGAGTCAAAAAGCGAGTGATTGTTCTCATATGGTTCATCATCTCGGCTACGTGGGTTGTAGCTGACGTCTTCCTTATGTGGAAGCATCAAGTCCAGGGAAAGGTTCACAAATCGTAACGATTCCTCGATTAGTTGCTGATTCAATTCATTCTGTGTTTTTAATTTTTGTACATCATCAACCAGTTTTATCTGAAGTTGTTCAAGCTGAATGCTTTCTTCTGCTGTCGCAAACTTCTTCACATCAGACATCGTTACGGCTTCTTTTGCCTCACCCTGCTCGAGCAAGAACGTTCGGACCACTTTTGAACGTAGCATTTCAGTCGTCTGGAGTTTATGAGCGAGTTTTGATTCTGTGCGGACAATTGCTTCAAGAGCTTTCATGTCCCCTTTTTTGATTGGTTCTACCTTGTTTGCAGCCATCTCAAGTAACTGCTCATGAACTTCAATTAATCGTTCCATTAATTGTGTAATTGCATTAACAGACATCGTTTCTCCTCCTACTCCAGACTTCTTTTCTGCTTATTGATTCCAAAAGTCATAAAACTTATTGGCAATTGCCTTTGAATCCACTTTGTACTCACCAGCATCAATCTTTTGCTTCAACGCTTCTACTTTTTCTAAGCGTTCGTTCTCGATTCTAGTCCCTTGCTGCATCGAAAGAGCCTCAGAGGAAATTTCAAGTTTATCTCGTTTCGCTTGAACCTCATTCGTTTTCTCGGTTTTGTCGATTTGCTTGCGGTATGGATTTTGTTGAACAGAATTATATGGATTAATTTTCATCCCAATCACCTCATTTCTATTATAGTTGTTTTATGTAAAAACACATAAAAAAACGTCCCGATTGGTTACTACTTTTATCGGCACGTTTATATATATTGTTAACTATTTTTTATTAAAGTCGATCTTTTATTGAATGATACGTCGTTGCTCCTTGACTTCTCTCAGCTCGTCGAAGTGAGTCTTTACGCTCCGAAAACTCTTTTTCTTTTTGCAATTGATCGAGACCGCCTGTGATGTTACTTGTACATCCTCCACACAAACGACCTTCTTTGATAATCTCCCCACAAGATTCACAAGGATAGCCTAAGTTTGGAAAACTTTTTGTTTGTATTCGGCCTTCGCGAACAAATTGGTGAATCAATGTTAAGTCCACCCCTGTTTTTTCATGAACCTCACGTATGGTGGCCATTCGATTTTGTTTCTTTCTCATAAAGGTTGAAACGGTATCATAATGATCCTCTTGTTCTTTATGGCAATGCTGACAGATCGGACGTAACGCCTTAACAAAAATCTTTCCGCATTTAGGGCAATTAGCTACATCTTTCATTTCTCTCCCCCTCCCTTTGTTGTCATTATAGCGAAATGTGTCGAAATTGTCTTTGTTGTTTTAAAGGTAAATCCTACCTTGCGATCGTAAGGGAGGAAACTTTTATCGCTCCATGGGTTAATAACACTTTCGCTGCTTGGCGGACAGTGGTTCCAGTTGTGTATACGTCATCGATGAGGACGATGTTCTTTTGTGTGATGAGATGTTGTCTTTCTGGATGGATTGTAAAGGGATTGTCTTTGAATTGGCTAATCCGCTCTTTTCTATTTTTTTTGCTTTGTTTTTCTCCTGTCTTTCGCATAAGCAAGTTCATGTCCTTTGCCCATGGTGAGAGAAGAAGTTCAGATTGATTAAAGCCTCTTGTTTCGAGTCTCTCTAGGCTTAGGGGCATGGAAACAGGAAGGTGATCGGGAAAGTGTTGTTGGTACAACTTTTGTATAAGAGGAGAGAAGAAGGTGGCAATGACCGCGTCGCCTCTGTACTTATAGATTGCGATCCATTCTTTCAAAAATAAATTATACTCATACAGTGAAACGTTACATTCCAAAAGATCGGCGGTGTCTTCGCGGTCTTCCCACCTCCAGCAATCTAGACATTGGTCTTCCTTTCTATGTGCATCCTCTAATTTTTCAAGAGGACGTGAGCATCGTTTACATGTTGGTCCCTTTATAAGCGTGAGGTTAGCTTCGCATCTAGCGCAGATAAGCGATTCATCCTCCATTAAGAAGAGCTTGCTCCAACCAACAGGTTCAAAAAATCGTTCGTGACAGGCTAAACAACGATTCATTTAAATCCTCCTTCCAGGTTCATCCCTTGAATATGCTTTCTTGCCTTCCTCATTTCCTGAGAGACACCGTAATGAAAATAAACGACTTCTCCGGTTGGTGCTTCCTTCTTCCGGCCAGCTCGTCCGGCTATTTGAACTAAGGCCGCTTCTTCAAAGATTGAATTTTCAGCTCCAAATACAGCTACTTGAACGTCCGTAAACGTAACCCCTCTTTCTAAAATCGTTGTAGTGACCATAAGTTGTACTTGATCTTTTCGAAAAGCTTCTACATATTCGTGTCGATTTGTTTCGTTGGAATGGACGGCTAAGTGCGGAATGTTCTGTTGTTCTAACAACGAAGATACCGTTTGTAACGTAGAAAGCGAGGGGACAAATAGAAGTTTGGGCTTTTCATGGTGCTTCTCTATCCATTTCATGATTACATACGGAAGTTTCTTTTTTTGAAGTAGCTTCTGCCAGTTTCCGCACCACTGAAAAATAGGGACTGGTAATGGGAATCCATGATATCGCTTCGGAATTTTTACGATGTTAAGATTAGGTGTTTTGAGAAGAGCTTTTGAAGGAGTGGCGCTAAGGTAAATCATAGTAGAGGTTGGTTTTTGAGCTTGCTCAATAGCGTACTGTAAGCTTCGGTCATAGGAATAGGGAAATGCATCAACTTCATCAATGATGACAACGTCAAATGCTTTGTAAAAGCGCATCGCTTGATGAGTTGTGGATAACACCAATTGCGCACCTGTTTTCTTTTCTTTACTGCCCCCATACAAAGCTTCAATGTGTGTATGTGGAAAACTAAGCTGCAATCGTGGGGATAACTCTTTGACGACATCCGTACGGGGTGTGGATAACAACACTCGCTTACCTTGCGCAAAAGCAGCTTCCAAACCTCGAAAAAGAACCTCGGTTTTTCCTGCGCCGCAAACCGCCCAAATGAGGAGTGTTTGTTGTTGGCTAATCGCTTCGACCACTGCCTTAGAGGCAGTTGCTTGGCCACTTGATAACTCTCCGTTCCAGTGGAGGCTATTAGGTTGATTAAGCACAGGGAGCTCTGGCCCCATCCAGTGGTAAAGTTTTTGACATTGACTTACTTTTCCTAGTTGTAAACAGTGGCGGCAATAGCTACACATTTTTTGACAGCGTGCGCATGGGTGTGTGCCAAAGAGTGTTCGGTCATGATTTCCACAGCGCAGACAGGTTTGCCGTCCGTTGATTAGTTGAATGCCAGGTTCAGATTGAACGTGTGGATGTGGGAGTTGTTTTTCTAGTATTGGAACTTCAGAGAGGAGCAGTCGTTTACCGAAGAGGAGTTGGTGAAGAGAGGGATTCAAATGGGCACCTCCGATTTGATTTTTTTATAAAAAGAGCATGACGCTTTGGTTTGCTGCCATACTCTAGTTAACGATTATGTATATTGTTTTTGCCAAGATAATCCTAAGCTTCCAGCTCCTAAATGGGTACCGATCACAGGTCCGAAGAAACTGATATCGACTTTCACTTCTGGAAAACGTTCTTGAATCTTTTCTGCTAGTTGCTCAGCTCCATCCAAGCGATTCGCATGGATAACCGTAGCATAGTAAGTCCCACCTTGCGAAACATCTTGTTCTAGCAGATCAATTAACCGAGCCAATGCTTTTTTCTCGGTACGAACTTTTTCAAAAGGAACAATTTTCCCTTCTTCAAAATGAAGAATCGGCTTAATTTTCAACAGGTTACCGACAACGAGTTGGGCACCTGACAAACGTCCGCCACGATGTAAATGATTGAGATTATCGACCATAAAATAGGCTTTTGCTGTTTTCTTCATGAACGCTAATTTTTCAAGAATCTCATTCGCATCTGCCCCATCATTGGCTGATTTCGCTGCTTCAAGCACATAATAGGCTTGCGGCGCACAGCTGACCTCTGTGTCAAATCCGACTACTTCAATGCCTTCCACCATTTCTCCCGCACTTAAAGCACATTGGAACGTTCCACTGATTTGACTAGACAAATGAATCGTCACCACTTGCTCAAATCCTTTTTCAGCCAACTGCTCGAACAATTCGACAAACTGACCGATGGCTGGCTGAGACGTTTTCGGAAGCTCGGCAGCCGTTTTCATTTTTTCATAAAACTCATCCGTTGTTAAATCCCATTCCTCTTGATACGACTCCTCACCAAATATCACATTCAGGGGTATCATCTCAATCTGAAGTTCTTTGCGAATTTCAACTGGAATGTAGGCGGTACTATCCGTAACGATCGCAACTTTTTTACTCATGAATAGATCCTCGCTTTTCTCATCCCTATTGTTGGAGACACGCTCCCAACTGGAAATCTCTACTATCTAATGTACATGTAAACCGAAATGCTTTCAAGTGGACAATCAAAAAGGTGTGAGATTTACCTTTTTGATTGTCCACTAAGCAATGAGTCTAACCGTTGATTTCTCTAAAGTCAGCTATGAGTGGGGTTCTCCTAGCTGGCGCGCAACGTGTGGAGCCATTGCTGCTTCCTTCTGTTAAAAAGGCTTTTCTAACGACTATTAAGAAGGTGTGGGTTATGTCCCACTTACATCATAATATGAAAAAAGAAGAAATAGACCAATGGCTATTTCTCCCTACTTATTATCTTACAACGACAAAGCCTTTTTTAATGGCTTCAACTACCGCTTGCGTACGGTCATTTACGCTCATTTTTTGTAATATATTACTCACATGGTTTTTAACCGTTTTTTCACTAATATAAAGCGATTCACCAATCCCACGGTTACTTTGACCATCCGTCATTAACTGTAACACTTCACACTCTCTACGCGTTAGAATATGAAGGGGCTTTCTGTATTCCACTTCACGGTATCCAATGGACTCTTCATGAATGTCGTCTTCCTTAGCTAGACGACGGTATTCATTAATTAAGTTATGAGTCACTTTCGGATGAATATAAGCACCGCCTGAAGCAACCACTTTCACTGCTTCAATTAGAGCATCTGCATCCATTTCCTTCAATAAATAACCGGAAGCACCTGTTTTCAGTACATGTGTCACATATGATTCATCATCATGGATTGATAAGATCAATACCTTGATGTTCGGGAAAGCTTGTACTAATTCTTTCGTCGCTTCTACCCCGTTCATATTAGGCATATTTATATCCATCAGAATGACATCTGGACGGTAAAGCTTTACTAGCTCTAATGCTTGTGAGCCATCTTGTCCATCAGCAACGATCTCAAAACCTGGCTCCATCGCCAAAATCCTTTTGACACCTTCACGAAATAACTGATGGTCATCAATGATGACGATTTTAATTTTGTTGATTTGTTGTTCATTCATCATTTTCACCTCTCCGTTCAAACGGTAATTTTCTCTATTTGCTAGATAGATAGTTTCTTCAGTCGGACGAGTTTAACGGAATGCCGATTGCGACAATCGTTCCTCTGTTCAACTTTGATTGGATGCTTAGCTCGCCCTTGAGCATATTGACTCTTTCCTTCATCCCGATCAAACCGAACGATCCTTCCTTTTTCGTAGATGGTTCAAAGCCTTTCCCATCATCCTTAATTATCATTATAACCTTTGTTGGTTTTATTTCAATTTTCACTTGAATTTCATTAGGCTCGGCGTGCTTATAGGCATTTTGTACCGCTTCTTGTACGAGTCGGAACAACGCCACTTCGAACTGCTGTGGCAACCGCTGATCCTTACCGAAATGCTGAAAGACTACTGTAACGTTGTTATGTTCTTCAAATGTCCTCAAATATTTCGTTAAAGTCGGAACCAAACCAAGATCATCAAGCGCCATCGGCCTCAGGTCATAAATGATTCTTCTCACTTCCGCAAGTGAAGATTTTACCATATTACGAAGAGATCGAATCTCATTTAAAGCATCATCAATGCCTTTTTCATTGTAAATTCGTTCAATTAGCTCAGATCGAAGCATAACATTTGCCATCATCTGAGCGGGGCCATCATGTATTTCACGTGATAACCGCTTTCTTTCGTCCTCTTGTGCTTCAATAATTTTCAACCCAAATGCCTGCTTTTCCTTGGCATCCTCTATAGCATCGGTCACAAATTTCAAATCACTTGATAGGAAATTAAAAACGACTGACATTTGTCCAGCCAGCTGTTCTGCTCGAACGACCGTATCCTTTAAATTGACTAATCTTCTCTCTATTTGATCACGCTTTTCACGCAGCTGTATCTCCTCTTGCTTTAACACAGCTAACTGAATTTGATAGTCATTAGCTTGTTCATATGCTGCACGAACTTCTTCATTTGAAAATGTATCAAAAGATTTGCTCACTTCAACTAAGCGACTGCGAGCAAATTTCGCATGCATTTGAGTCCGATCTGACTTTTCTATAACAGAGGCAACTTTAAGCCGAACGTCTATTAGCTCTTTTTCTAAAGCCATAAGTTCTTGTCTCGATTGTTCTCCAATTTGAAAAATTTGTTCTCGGCTTTCGCCTACGGTTTCTAATGTTTGATCAATGATTTTATCCAAAAAGTCCGTATCTGCCAAACCAGTCACCAACCTCTTTCGAAGATGTGCAATCTATTTGCTAAGTAAAATGATTTTCGCTATTCTTATTTTACATCATTACTTAACAAATAGCGTGAAAATCTTTCATTTCCAGCAATTTTTTTGAAAGATTCTTCATTTGGCTCGACTAGAACGAACTTATCTTAACATAGCTTTATTACATAATCATGTCTGACATTTGTAAAACTGTGAAATTTGAAGGAGGAATAAGGTATGGCTCTACCATCATATGAAACCGTAAAAGGCAAGGGAGAGCACGAAATTGTTATCCAGAAATCAAGATTCATTGCTTTTTTTGATAGAGTTGAAACAGAGGCTGATGCTCAGGCTTTTATAGAGAAAGTGAAAAAAGAACATTGGAACGCTAATCACAATTGTTCTGCCTATTTAATAGGAGAAAGAGACGAGATTCAAAAAGCAAATGACGACGGCGAACCCAGCGGCACAGCAGGCGTCCCAATGCTAGAAGTATTAAAGAAGCGCGGCTTAAAAGACACCGTCGTTGTCGTCACACGTTACTTCGGCGGCATAAAACTAGGAGCTGGTGGACTCATCCGCGCTTACGGCGGCGCTGTGAGTGAGGGATTGAACGCGGTTGGAGTTGTCCGCCGCTCCCTAATGACGGTCATGCATACTGAGGTCGATTACCACTGGCTCGGGAAGGTGGAGCACGCATTGAGAGAATCCACTTATCAATTGAAGGGGATCGAATACTTAGAGTCGGTTGATGTTCAGGCCTATGTTGCTGTCGGCGAAGTTGATGCTTTTGAGGCCTGGATGACAGATGTGACGAACGGCCAGGCTGTGTTAAAGCGCGGAGAGGATGTTTATTTGGAGGAAGAAATTTAGGTGGGGTTGGGCTTGGAGTGCGGGCTGAAGTGCGGAGCGGGAGGGAGGCTTTTCTTCAACTCGTGGTTTTTCCGCCAACTTCGGTTCGCTTTCCGGCAACTTTTCTATTCTTTCCGGCAACTTCTCAACGCTTTTCAGCAACTCTCCCACTCTTTCCGCCAACTCCTGGTTTTTCCGCCAACTTCGGCTTGCTTTCCGGCAACTTTTTTGTTCTTTCCGGCAACTTAGCGCCGCTTTTCAGCAACTCTCAGACTTTTTTCGGCAACTCCTGGTTTTCCGTCAACTCCGGCTCGCTTTCCGGCAACTTTTCTGTTCTTTCCGGCAACTTCGCTCCTCTTTCCGGCAACTCTCCTACTTTTTCCGTCAACTCCTGGTTTTCCACCAACTTCGGCTCGTTTTCCGGCAACTTTTCTGTTCTTTCCGGCAACTTAGCGTCGCTTTTCAGCAACTCTTCTACTTTTTCCGGCAACTCCTGGTTTTTCCGTCAAATTCGGCTCGCTTTCCGGCAACTTTTCTGTTCTTTTCGGCAACTTAGCGCCGCTTTTCAGCAACTCTCCTACTCTTTCCGGCAACTCCTGTTTGTTCATCAAAATCAATTCGTTCCGATCCAATGAAAGTAGGATTAAGGGAAGGGGATTAATTTCAAATAATCGCTTGAAATTTTCCTCATTCTGTTTGAGTTTAGCTTGATTTTCGAACTCCTTCTCTCGATACTTGTAAAATAAAAGACCCGTAGTAAAGGCAATAACGGATACGCCTGTTGCATTCACTAAGGTAAGAATAGACGTAACTGACAAGGACTGAACACTAAATAGACCAATGATAAATAAAAGATGAACCGATGATAGCATAAGGGCTAAATGCGCGGGACGAATAGGGAGTAAGACTGCTACACCAAATAAGACGATCAAATAGGCGACAATATTACCAGAAAACAACTGACTATTAACAGATGCCGTTGCTCCAAGCAAAAGATACAAAAGTAAGTAAATATAAATGAGGAGATACCTCTGTTTGAGGCTCTTTGGTCCCTTTTCACTTTGTTCGTAAATGACGACAAATGTAGCGGAAATAACAAAGCTAGCAAAATGAATGAGAATCAGCGTCTGTTTAAAAATCAGACTAGGGGCCTCTGGTAAAAAAACTACATCGACAATTAAAAAAAGTGGATAAGTGAGGATGAGTATATAGGAAATGAGTTTTATTCGTTCGAGTAACAAACGTGTATAAAATTCAGGGAAAGTAGTAGAGGATGATAAATCAGGCTGAATAAACCAATTAGATAGGATGGATTGTTTTCTCAAGTTCACCTAATCCTTTAAGACTGTTTTTTTTGTTATTCTAGCATATCGGAGAAAGGAAAACTATACCTTTTTAGCCCTCTGTTTGTCGAGGGCCTATGTATTTAGGTTGCTATCACTTTTACAACAAATTTTCGGTTTTGACGTGGTCCATCAAATTCACAAAAATAAATACCCTGCCATGTACCAAGGACTAAGCGACCATTTGAAAGAATGATTGTTTGCGCATGTCCGACCTGACTCGTTTTCAAGTGAGCTGCCGTATTACCTTCCATATGTAAATCTTTCGGATGCTCCCACGGGTACACTTCATCTAGTCTTCGTAGGAAGTCTGTTTTAACGTCAGGATCGGCATTCTCATTTACCGTGATGCCTGCAGTTGTGTGGAGAGAGGAGACCACAACGATTCCGTTCTGAATCTGTTTTTGGATGAGCCACTCCTCAATGGTGGAGGTGATCTCAATCATTTGATCTCTTGAATCAGTGTTAAGGTGAAATGTTTTTTCCATTTTGATCTTCCTTCCGGGAGGATTTTGTCGCGCTACTGCCGTATTTAAAAGAAAAGGAGTGATGTGATGATCATTAAGCAACGTGAAACGACTCTAATAATTGAAAAGTTGCAAGCTCTTCTCAGGAGATTACCAACTAACCACACGATGTTCGCCGAAGTAGAAAGTGAACTGTCTAGAAGGCTTGCCGGCATGACTGGGGAAAACTCGCTTGATTACCCCTTGAGCTTTCTCCATGCAGAAGAATACCATTTATTCCACGGTTTACGCCTTTTTCACGATCCTTATTTTTTTCAGATCGATACCCTTATTGTAACAAGAAAATTCCTGCTAGTCAGCGAAGTAAAAACCTTTTCTGGATCCCTCTATTTTGACCAGAACGCTCAACAATTAGTCCGAACGAGAAAAGATGGTACGATAGACATTTTTTCTGATCCTATTATCCAAGTTAAAAGGCAAAAATCCCTACTCGAAGCCTGGTTAGTCAGAAACCATTTACAGCGAATTCCCGTGATTCCCTACGTTGTGCTAAGTAACCCTCTAACCTCGATCTCTTCTAATCTTGAACCAAGTGTCCTTTCGCAAATCGTCATACACCGAGACGCATTGCCAGATCGGATCTCCCATTTATCTAAAACTTTCAATGATGAATGTTCTCCAACAACTTTAGTGAAATTGACTGAAACATTGCAGCTAAAACATACCCCACTAGACCCAGTCATTCTCTCAAGATTTAAACTCACCACCTCAGACCTCAAAAAAGGTGTCCTCTGCCCAAGTTGCTCCTATTCACCAGTAACAAGGATATACGGAAGCTGGCACTGCCCTAAATGCTCAACAAAAAGCAAAGATGCACACGTAGCTGCCTTAAGAGACTACGCATTATTAGTAGAAACTCACATCACAAATAGAGAAGCACGAGCCTACTTGAAACTCGAATCAGAATCGCTTACCAAACGAATTCTAAACAAAATCGGAGGAAGAACTGAAGGAGCAACGAAAGGAAGAATCTATGATCTTTCACACTTTAGGAGAGAGGGCGAAGTGAGGTAACTTGAGTTGGTGGAAAAAGGAGGAGAGTTGCTGAAAAGAGGAGCTAAGTTCCCGGAAAGCGAGCCGAGGTTGACGGAAAAACAGGAGTTGCCGGAAAGAGTAGGAGAGTTGCTGAAAAGCGGCGCTAAGTTGCCGAAA
>Ga0115851_100965_pt1 | contig 14515 bp, 10 predicted proteins | sample InSIn2gowninarea_FD_83865 | JGI IMG/M metagenome (GOLD analysis project Ga0115851, IMG submission 83865)
TTGACTTACGTGGCAAGCAAGGGTTAGAGCCTAGCTTTCAACTCAGACTAGCTTTCCCAAGTGCACAACAAGGATAGCGGCCCCCAAGAAGAGCTAAACTAAACCACAAGCCTCTGTTACGTGCACGAAGAGAACCAAGACATAGAGAAGAATACAGAAGAGGGAGGGGAAAGGCCAACCTGGTACTAGGGTTTTGGATAACGGTAAGAGGAAAGAGACCTGGTATGATGTTCAGGTCATGGATTCTGAGGAACGACACCCAGAAAAGCGAATGAGGGAGTCTAAGGACTTACGTTTACCTTCCTTCCTCCGGCCCTTGGTGACATCGCTAACGAACTGAGCCCTGACCTTCGAACCTCCCATTCCTAATATAGCTGGTCAATCACTTCCAGGAAAGAACTGTAAGGAAAGAAAAGGGAAAGACATATACTTATAAATACGTATACATCTACCGGTAAAGAGAAGGGAAATTCCAATGTTTTATTCAACACAAAATGTTAGGTATGTAAAAAGTACTATAACAAAGATGTCCTCCTTTAGAGTATTACTAATGTCGTTCTCTGGTTATACTCCTAGCAGTATAACTGGAGGGATACCTCCGTACTTTTATGGCTGGGTTGTGGCACTTTAGGAAATCCCTTGAATAGACTCACCTTCACTGTAAGGATCTAGGGACTATTCAATGCCGTTCTACTGGCGGTATGTATTCGGACTCGGCTGACCGAAAACCTCTCATAGCTGTAGGGAAGTCATAAAAGGAAACAGAGCGTCCAGGGTAGAGACACCTCATTCTAGCAGACAAGATTCCTGATTCAATAAACAAAGAAGCGAAGCGAAAGGGAATCAACGCTGATAAGATTAGAAGGGAAATCCAATGTAATACTCAATATTCAATTTCAAAATAATGGAATGCGAATTAAGCTTTTAAATTTAATTTTCGGTTCGATGAGTACATGCTTATCCATGTGGCTACGTATTTCTTTTAATAATATTGTTTTCAATCCATTTGACTGCGTTCTTCTTACTATTATTCTGTTCGCTTTGATATTTTTGTATAAATGGAAAAGGGGAAAGATGCCCTTTCCATGGATGCTAAGCGTTCATATCCTTTTATATCTTTTTTCTATGATCGTGGTCGGTCTAGTAAGACATGAGCTCTTTCCGTTGATTGCCGTAGGGGCCTCCACTTTTTTCGGGATGTATGCTTTTGGGGCCGGGGGAGATGACCATACTTCATCTTCCTTTTTTGGGGACCTTTCTGACTTTCCCGCCGAACCGGGGGAAGAAATCCATTCGCAGCCTTCTCCGGGAGTTGGGCAGCGGCTTCCTGGTTCGCTCGAAATCTCTTCCCCAGGGATAAGCCAGGAGGAAATATGGGGGGCATTGGCAGAGGTGGCTCCAGAACAGGCGGCGGCACCTCCAGCACCACTTTCGGTGGAAGAGGAAGAACCACTTCTAACGAAAAGAGAGGATGTAAAGTTTTTGATTCGTGTACTCCTGCAAATTGGCTATAACAAGAGGGCTCGGAATGAAAAGGAGATTCTGCAGCTCTTCCAGGATATTGATATTGATAGTGAGAGGAATGCCACCTTCTTAAAAGAGCTCCATGATCACTTATGCGGTCTACGTCAACCTGGGGGGCATGGTGGAACGAGCGGTCAGCCCAAAAAATTCTCTAATATAGAGGTTCAAGAGCTGCTTCGCTGGATTTCCGAGAAGAGGGGAAACTGAAGGGCGAGCTCCGCAGTAGGCTTGCTCGGCTGAATGGAACTAAAATCGGAGGAGAAATGGTAGGAGAATGCACATAGAGTACGATACATCGGTGTAAATGACAGACAGAGGTTTCCATTGTGGGAGCAGCCGCTAATGCCGATCCTAATAGAACTGATACAACTAGGGAGGATATAAGTGAAGAAGACCCCTAACGCTGTTGAGGGGCAGCCTGGGCGGGGGGTGGGGAAGGAATAATATATCACATTGGATAAGCAAGCAAGAGCTAGCGGCTGCTGCGTTTGCAGGACTTCGCTCTCAGTTTCGACGAGATTATTGGCATCGAGCTGGGACCTCGCTTGTCCCCTCCGCCCGGGTTGGTGGAAGCGGGTCAACGAGCGGTGCTTTTGTTCCCTTTTGTTTAGTTGGACATTCTTTTTACTTCCAACCGAACAAGGCTCTCGCGGTCCCGGAGGATATCGGTTTAAGTTGGTGAAACTTTAGAAGAGGGTCACTAAAGGTGAATTGTGACGGTTCCATGCTCAATCGACGCATGGTATGGCTCGCCGCATCCTTCCTCTTTCCAGAGTTGGCTGTTCGAGGCCTTTCTACTAACACGACCATTCACGTTGGTAATCGGGTTCTGAATGGAAGAATTCTGAAACCGAACTCCCGACCTGTGTGAAGCGCCCGCCGGCGTGACCGGCACGTTTTCTTTTATCCGAGTTAGGAAGACGGCACATAGTTTAGTTCGCCAGCTTTTGTTAGATTCGCCGCCGTGAGGCAACCATTTATTTACTTCCATCCGTAACCATACTGGGACACTGCAAATCAGAAATAAGAATCAGAACAAACTGGTACGAAGGATCTACACTTTGAAAAGTAAGTCAGTCTGATCTTTCTTCCTTTCTTAGTCCTTCCCTTCTTCGCGAAGTGGAAACTCGGAAAGAAAGGAGTGTTGCCCCAAACCATAGAACGATTCAAGCGGGCCAACATTCTCATTTATCAAGGTGTGGATGAATCTACCTTTGATAAAATTGCATTAGCAAGTACCTCAGCATGGAACATTCTAAAGACCGCTAAGAGGGGGGTGGATAGAGTTATAAGAGCTCGTCTACTATTGTTGAGAGGAAGAAGCATATACTTTCCCGGCCCCTTACTTATATGTCGATTAGTCTCTGTAGAGCTGTCCCACTCCGGCAGCAAGCCGCTGAAAGGCAAGCCCGGTAAGCGCGATTGTCTTACTGATTCTCTTTCCCCAACTAATAGTCTACGAGAAGATGCTAAGATATTGCTAAGATTTGTTTGTGTTGAGATCGGGTCTCGTCCTCTTCTGGGAGCCGAGTGAATGGCTGAGAATTTGACGCTGAGAATGATCCCAGCTAAGGGCATCGCTCCTATTCTCATAGTAGCAGGACATCTTATTCAAGAACCGATTCTATTAGAAAAGAAGTTGTTTACAAATATCCTGTCCCAGCATTCCAAGATTCGGGATTTCCCTTTTGTCGAGTGTCCTGAGCTTGGGATCCGAAGGTGGGATTTGAAACGTTCTAGGGGCATCCCTCCTCTAGTCTCGGCCCCTTTAGTGGAATAAATGGAAGTGATTTGGAGCACCGAATATGCCTTATTTATAAGTGTCGACTAATGGCTTTTTATCTTTTCCGAGGGCTTGCAACAAAAATTCCCAGGTTTTGGCAAGTTTTCCACTTTTGATGGCAGTCTCCGGTTTGAAATCGGCTTGAAGCGAAAAAGGCCGGGGTCCCCGTGGTAGCAAGACACAAGATTCAAGATCTGATTGAAGAAGGGAAGATTGCCGTGACAGATGAAGCACCTCCTATTGCGCCCAATCCCAACGAGAAAGTGGGAGTTTTAAAAGATCCACTCCCTAGCCATCTACCTTCCGCCTCTGCTTTCAGTCAGTCCTTTCTTTCCACTTCCCTTAACCGCTTACTATCTTAGATAGGCTAGCTAAGGCTGACTTTGTTCTATCTTTTCTATAGACTAGTAAGTTAGTGTGAAGTTTACCTTTGAAGTAGTAAGTCTTCAATTAGCCTTCTACTAGCGCTTGCTTTCTTACCTTAGCTCAGTCAAGCTTCCCCTTCACCTTCCTCCCCCTATCTGAGTACCTTGCTAGCCTTACAGCGCTTTCAGAGTCCCCAGGTCGTTCCATTAGTCTCTTGTTCGAAAAGGGATTTCTTTCTACCTATTAGTATATTAGTCGGCTGGCTAGGCTAGCCTTACTAAGAGAAAGCTAGAGCTATTAGCACTGGGCTATCCGGACACTATTGCCTACGCTAGCTTGCTGCTTGCTGTAAGAGCTAGTGCTCTACTGGTGACTGTACTTACAGAGCTGTAGTGGGTACTTACTTGACTGGGAAAAAGCAAGTGTCTGATCAGATCCATCTGCGAGATAAGGGTTTGGAATGCAGGATTCTGAAGCCGCTAAGCCCCTTCTGTCTTTGTTTAAGGCAGCTCTATATGGATTAAAACAAGCGCCACGAGCATGGTCTTGTTTCAGTAAGACAGAAAGATCAAGCTTAGTTACCGGGCCGGGCTAGGGCTTGGTTTGCTGCAGGTCGAAGAACAACTCCTGAATGGGCGGTTCCGAAGCAAGGAGGGATCCGTTCCAGTCCCATTACCAGTCAGAAAGGTATTGATTCATTTCCTATCTCTAGTCTCAGTTTCGGTGGTAATGGATAGAGGAAACTCTTCTCTTCAAGCCAGTCCCTTAAGATTAGTGCGGAGGTGATCGTAGGACTGTGTCAACCAAGGGCAGCTTTGTCAGGAAGACTTTCACTATTTTAGGAGTAAGACCTCCCCCTTGAAAGCAGCCTGGCTCAATAATCGTTCCGGAGCAAGCAAGCAATGAGTAAGGAAGAATATAAGTAAGGGGATTCTGGATAGAGAAAAGGTAGGTTCTTCCTAGGCTTGTTCTAAGACGTTTTATGGCGAGTTCTTCCTACGGGGAGCAATTGAAATGCCTGAAAGTAGAAATATCGTTAAAAAGGGCAGATAATCTATTCTTTCCACAGGTCGAAGTTGACGATTCCAATCAGCTAAACACCCAGTTTGGGTCATCATCTCCAACATCCGGGCAAGCAGCAAGCAAACTCAATCCCCAAGCCATCGACAAAGTAAAGTAGAGGGTTTCGCACGCGTGAGTCTTCTAAAGAGATCTTGCGAGAGAATCGATCTTCGTCCAGCTACTCATCGGCTTAATCTAGGCTTCACCGGGGGTTTGAGCTCGAGGAGCCAGAAGCCCGAACCATCTTGTACTGGATGACCTCGGCTAAGTCCGGGAAGCCGCCGACCACCCACTCATCCCAACAATAAAAAGAAAGTCCCTTTAATTGAAAGATACTTCGAAGAATAAGTAGAAGTAGTTTGATCTTTAGAATTCTTTCTTTCATTCTTGTTTGCCTTAAGCGAAACCCTATTTCAGATATATAGAAAGAAAAGGGGAAGGCGCCATTACTGAGATTCCGTAAGTAACTCAGCGCTTCAAAAACAAGAGTCACGCTCTTTAAATGCCCTAAGAAATAGGCTTAAGTCATCGATTCGGTTCCTTTTTTTTTAGTACTTGGCGCGCGCTAGCGCTGGCGCTATAACCGCCTAGTGCTGGCGCTATAACCGCCTAAAATAGATCCAAAAGCATAGAAACTGCCGTTATCGCTCAATGAATTCACTCTGCGCAAGCCTTCCATCATTTTCGTGGCAAACTGCTGTCTCCTGCCTGCCCTTCTCTTTATCGTTATCGGTCAATCGGCTGTCCATCCATGTCATGCTATAAACCATTCCTGGAATCAGTCTGTCTCTGTCTTGTCTCTATGGCTTGCTTTTTTTAGTAAAAAGACTTGTTAAAACGATCGAATAGGTCAATTGGGTAGATGGTGGGAAATTCAAATGCTCTTTTTGGCATTCTTTTTTATTTGAGTTTAGCATCCCTTGCTTAGTTCCCATATCCCGGTAAGGGCTATCAACCGATTCATTCCTCTTTCCTGCTTTTGGGGAGTCTTAGTTTTAGTTCCACACTGCCATGATTAGAAGAAGGCACTCCCCTGAACTGCATTTAATAGGAAGGCTTGGTCCCTGCTCTTTTGGGTGCCATTCCTGCGAGTTGTCTTATCCAAAACGAGTCACCAAACCAAGTGTTGACCTGAGTCGAACAAGGCTGGAGTCATGCCAAAGCCAGTCCATTGCCTCAACGTTGGATTGATGGGTTCTAGCTCCAAAGAACATATACATGGAGCTATGTCGACTTACGTACGTCTCCTTGACCAAACGATCAGGTATACCACGCCACGTATCATCCCCTCTTTCCATAGAGGAGAGATAAAGAAAAAGAAAAGAAGGTAACTTCGATAAGGGGGGGCGGAAGGATCGCGCCCTGCCAATTTGGTGAGCTGGCAATTCTCGTATCTACGGCAATAAAGAAAATGCTTTATTGCACTTAACACCAACAAAATATCGACGAAAGAATGTGAAGAGCTCGCTAGCAGACTATTCGATTCGTCTCATCAAGTCTTGGGCTCAGACGGAATCCTACCCTGCATCATCGAAATGTGCTTTACGGGCCTGAGCCACTTAACTTGCTATATTGACTGAAGGCCTAGTCAGCTAGTTTGCTTTAAGAAAAAGAGATTGCTACTCTCCGTAGCGTCACGAGCGGGATTTGAACCCACACTTCAGGTCTTCAAAAGAACACCCGCGAACTCCCTTTTATTCAAACGTGACTTTTGTTTACTCGGTTCACCACGAAAGGGCTACATCCGGGGCCGGTTCGACAGGAAGCTTTTGAAAAATGCAGTGCACCAAAGTAAATAAGGAACGAGATGAAAGTCAAAGGAGTAATAGAAAAGGAGGGCCCCTAATCAAATATATAATTCTATTTTTCATCTTATCCGCGCCCTCTGTCTTTACCTTGAATTCTATCTAGCTCCTGGAGAAACTCCCCCCAATCTTCGCTGTGGGGGTTTTGGAAGGACCTCCGAAGGGAAGCGAGCTTCTGATTAGTCTCATCTATCCCTAAAAATTCGGCCTCCGCGAGCATAACGTCAATCGCACGATTGATATCGTGCGGATCATCCGGGAGAGGCTCATTGCGTGCGGTCAGTAGAGTGGCTGAACTCGTAATTAGCCGCGTCTTATTCTCCGCAAATTTATTCAACTTGCGTTCCGCGGCTTTGTATTCCGGGGTCCTTTCGAGGGTTTCCTCCGGCGCCGGCTGTTCAACTGACTGTTCCCTCTCATTACCATCATACGACGGTATGGAAGGGATAGAGGGGACCGACGCATCACTAGGAATGGGGGATAAATCCCTAGGTACGGACGGAAAGGATCCGTACAGCGAGTCAGGCTGACCCACATTAGACGGACCAGCATTAGAAGGCCCCGGAAGCGCTTGCCCTCCCCCTACAGTAAAGATGAGAGGGAAGAAATAGGGCAAAAGCTCACCTACATGAGAATTCAAATAGATTCGGATAAAATAGCAAAAGAAAGAGATGGCAAATAGCAAGGATAGATACATAACAAAGACAAGGCGAAAGCCGTACTTCTTTTTCAAAAGTACAGCATAACGACCAAAGAGAAAGCTGCTGCATAAAATCAGTATTGCAAAAAGCACTAGATTTTGACCGCTGGTGATTATAGCGGTTCCTTCTGATCCTAGAAAACGTACGCCACAAATTGATGCAAAGAAAGAAAGAAAGCGTAGAAAATACCGGGGCATGCTTGTTTTCTTGGGATTGTTCCTATTTTATTTCATTTTCCAAAAAGGCACATGCACTAGGTTACTTACGGAATCTCAAATCTCTCTCGACGCCAGCCAGGATCCAATTCTTCTTTTGTTTGGACCCGGAACACTAACACAATCGCGCTTCCTTGAAAAAGGACAAACAAAAGTTCATGCCAGAAAGAAAAAGAGCGGTTCGGTCAGAAGCGGCTACCACACACTCAATCCAATGAAGAAGCGCAAAAGCAAGACTGAAAACTTTCTGAGCAAACTGGGCCTTTTTTCAGTAAGGCTATAGCTTTCTACTCTACCAGACGTTGACCGGCTTAAATCAAGCACCTTTGGGCGCTGGCTTTTCAAAACCTATATAGCTTAATGAGAGACACTAGTCAGATAGAATTCAGATTCCTTGCTTTGCTTACTATAAGCAATTTTGGTATAAGAAATGATGTCTATGATGCGCTGTCGCATATCCGCTGTTAACTGAGATGATTTCCTTACCTTACAATAGTAATATAGTTAATAAGGGGTTGAGGGGTGTATACCAAAACCCGCGACGGAGGACTGATCTCCTTCTTCCTAGAAGCATCAAATCTTCCGATGTCTTTGTAAGAACAATAGTCAATTGAGCCACGGGAAAGCTTGAAGATCGGAAAAGCACCCTTTTGAATAGCAAATGAACCTCTGGAACGCCAGAAATAAGACAAGAAAAAGTTACAACCAAAATAAATGTGAATAGAACAACTGGCACTCGGTTTCATCAGCGGAGAAATCAGTAAGAATATACTTAATGGAACGGATTTTTATCTTTATTTCCTTCCTTCTATATAGTGAATTCAAGAATAGTGCGATGTAATGGATTCAATGACAGCGTCCCTCTTTCGGTATTGATTCGATTCTTCCATGGGGTATGGAGGTTGCATGGCGGGACTCCCAACTGATTGAATAGGTGATTTCCGATCTAAAATGGTCGAGGAGTAGGCCTTGGCAACAGCAACCTTTTATCCTGTCTTTATTTTCGTTTTTGTCTTCTCGGCTGGTTCTGAACGCTGACTGGTAAACTAATACGCCCTTAGTTAACATTCGATCTACCCAGAACGCTAAAATCATTTCGTTCTTGCTTGCTTTCCTTCTGTTATGAGAGAGAGCCGCTATACGGCCATTTCTCTTTAGACAAATGACTGTCCCATTCCACTGCTGGAAAATACCAGATTAGGATTCAGCCGCGTGGTGAATGAAAGAAGATTCATTGAATGAGTTGACGCTAAACCTCCTGCTCTTTAAGAGAGTAAGGGCTGTCTGCATTACTGGATTAACTAGAATTAATAGTAGTAGAAAGTAGGGGGCCACGTAGACTATTCAGAGGAGGTATGCTAATCAATGATCTACTGATGTAGCTAGTGCTACTGAAGCTGCTGCTAGATATGCTATTGGCTTAACTGGCTCTAAACCCTCCCACCCGATAAAGGAATGGAATTTCAAGTAGTCGTCTACACTTAAAAGCTTTCTTGTCTTCACTGATCAGCATTTAGTTTGGCCTAAGATTATCTAAGTCCGACCCATCACTGACTACTCGTCATGACGGGTCCATAACCATTCTCCTACCCATTTATGTGGTTGATATCTTGGTCACTGGCATAATGCAACTGCAATTATAAGATTCATTTTCGATCTTAAGGGGTCATTGCATTCTTTTTTCGGGATGGGGGTTCGACGGACTTTTCATGGACCCTTTCTATTCTACCGCAATCGAAGTCTTGCATTGAGTACTAATGTGGAGGGGCCCACCTCATCTAGTGATAGTGAGCAAAACCCAAATCAATTATCGAAAAGTGTTTCTTGCTTTCCCATTTTCAAGAAGATCCCAGGCTCGATCTGGTTTCCACGATATCGTTATGATCAATTAATGGGACTTGTCTTCATGAGACAGTCTTAGTGATGGAATCTTTACTCGGCCTTTGGGCATTCCCCCTAGTAGCTTTGGCCGGACCACCTTCCGCAGGTTTTGATTTGCCTTTTCCTTTGCCCTTCTGTCCTCCCCCTTGATTCATGGATAGAGCAACCATTTTATCTTTCCACTCCTCATTTTCTTTCACCAAAACTGCCCTCCTCACACTTATTGAATGAACTTTCTATGAAATATCTCTTGACTTATCATGCAAATTTTCCTATGCATCAACTACCCTGGAAGAAGCCTTAGTCAATGTACCATAAGGTGTTTCCTTTCCAATCTGGTTCATGGGCTAGGTTCCCTCAGCTCCTTCCAGTAATTCTTCACCCAGTTCGTCCACTTCATGAGTGTCTTCCTCTGTCTGTAGAGAAGCAAATCGATTAGAAGCTGAAGGACAGCCTATCGTCTCCAACGAACACTGGACTGCAGTATCTTGATCTGGGTCATTCCTGTCAGTGGTTTTTATTGATCTCTTGCCGCTCCTAGAACGACTGGGCTCTTCTAATGTTTGACTTTCTTCACCCCTAACATCAGTACAGAGTTTGGTGTTCCCCTTGGGCTTGTTTTCATCAGTTTTCTTCAGTAAATCATTTCTGCAAACACCTTCTGCTCGGGCTTTCTAGGATCAAAGGCTGGTCAATGAGCAGCATCTCTATCTGAACGAGTAGAGAGGCGTGTGAGAAAAGGCCAAAAAGCAAACCCTAACTAGGGTCCGGCCAAATATATATATTAATATAAAACCAAATAATGACAAGAGTGCCATATATACAATATTACAACATTATCCTTAATATGCCCCCTCAAGCTGATGTGGGAGACATCCACAACAGCTTGGATCGAAACTGAGAGAATAAAGGGTTTGAAAGCCCTTTAGTAAAAACATCTGCAATTTGAGATGATGCACGAATGAAGGAAAGGCGTAAGATTCCACGACACACCAATTCTCGAAGAAAATGATATGAAACTTAAATGTGCTTTGTTCTAGCATGAAAAACAGGATTGGCTGCAAGTTTAGTAGCACCCATATTATCAGAATAAAGGGTAATAGGAGAAGAAGGAGCTATGCCAAGATCATGAAGAAGATATGATATCCATAGAAGCTGAGAGGTAGCAGAAGAAAGAGCCTTATATTCTGCCTCGGTACTAGACTAAGAAACAGTAACTTGCTTTTTCGTTGACCACGAAATAGGATTAGCTCCAAGGAATATGCAATGGCCCATAGTGGAGCGTCTTGTATCAGGACACCCAGCCCAGTCGGAATCAACATAACCTGTTAAAGTAGAGGATGATGTCGAAATAAAGGAGATGCCAAAGTTGATCGTACCCTTAAGATAGCGCAAAATACGTTTAACAGCTTGAAGATGAGTATCACGAGGTGAGTGCATGAACTGACAAACTTGTTGCACTGCATACATGATATCAGGGCGAGCTATATGTATAAATTCCGTGAGCAGCAATTGAACTGAGCGTTCCAAGTGCATCCAGCAGGAATCGAACCTACGAATTTGCCTCTTTATTAGGTTGGGCGCTTTAACCATTCAGCCATGGATGCAAAAAGACTCAGCGAGTGAACTAGGTTTTGGTATTCCTTCTCGAGCTTCTATTTCATCCGTTAAGGGAGATTCGAGAAAAGATGGAATAAGAAGACGTGTTTCCAGAACAAAAAAGATACGGGTTGAGAAGGGGAAGTTAGCAAAGTTAGACAAGATTGGAATGAGCATAGGAACATGTATTGATGTACCAGATCGGCTAATGCTCCCAGGTTGATGCGATGTATTCCACCAGTTGACTGAAGACTTTATTATTGGTATATCGATCGGTCCAGCACGGATTGAAATAGAAGCCGGTTCGACAGGAAGCTTTTGAAAACGCAGTGCACCCAGGTAAATAAGAAACGAGATGAATACGGAGGTTAAACGAGCATCCCACACCCAAAAGGTGCCCCACATAGGTCTTCCCCGAAACCCCCCAGTAACTAAGGTAAACAACGTAAAAAAAGCACCCATTTCTGTACCGGTTCCGGAAGAGCGAAGAAAAAGGGGGTGTTTTGTTAATAGGAAGAAGAAAGTGTTTATAGCCGTAGCGATATAAACAAGAATACTCATCCGAGCCGCAGGAACATGTACATACAGAATACGAGAATTTCCACCTTGTTGAAGATCTAGTGGTGCTACCCGAAGACTTAAATGAATAGCCATCGCTGTTAAGAACAACCGAGATCCAATAAGAATTTGCGCGTAGCTTCTGGTCTTTGACATCAAAAAATACGGTTGTAATAACGAAATGGACATGTGAGAATTTGGTCCTAGCTAGTGGAACAAGAAAGACATGGATCTATATTCAATACGCAATAAAAGGATTTCCCCCAACGAAGAATTCCCCCTGGCTTTGTTTTCGCTCCGCTCGTGCGTGGCACTCCTTGCTCACGGAGCGGCATACCGGAAAAAAAATCAAGAAGAAAAAGCCCATTCCGCAACCTTCTTAACTAGAAAGAGGGGGTTCCCTGGGGCGACACAATATTGATAGAAGCTTCTTCTTCATTCTCAACAGGAATGCATCAACAAAACTGCCCTTCCATATAGATCGTCGTGGCATGAACTCAGAATTTCTTCGCTTCGATTCCGCCCCTGCCCGAAATCCAGCTTTGGTGGGCTTCCCTCAAGGTGAAACCGAAGGTCTACCTCCTTTCGTGCGCCCCTCACCTCCTCCATGAGGATGATCCACTGGATTCATTGCAACACCACGAACAAAGGGGCGTCTGCCTAACCACCGGCTTTGTACAGCTTTTCTAAGCTTACGTGCACCATGGTTAGGATTGGAAACTCTACCAATAGTAGCTCGGCATCGGGAATCCATGAGTTTTTCAACACCCGAAGGTGGCCGCACAAGCCTAAGAGAGAGCGTAGGGGGTGCTGGTTCCTTCATTATTTTAGCAAAAGTTCCTGCGGCTCGAGCCGGCTTTGCGCCTTGACCCGGATGACATTCAATATCATGTACCCATGTTCCTATACGTATATCGGTTAATGGTATGCAATTTCCTATTTGATAATTTAGATCAAGTATCTCGTATATATAAGCAGGGGGACGTGGCCAAGAAGCAGCCAGCTAACTGCCCCCTTCCGCTCGGCCTTTCTTCGCTGTATGAATAAGGTCTTAGTCTGTATGGGCATTCTGGGCGGGTCGCAATAAGTCGCTGGTCGAAGGTTTAGACCAATCGCAATTCATCACCATCTTGCCCGCTTCCAATTGATGACTGGCTATTATATAAGTGTTGACCTAAGCCCCTGTGCTGGGGCTCGGCTCCCGAACCGTACGTGAGCTGCCTCGTACGGCTCTTCCTAAGAACTTGAAGCCCCCTCTCTCTAAATAGAAATAAAAAAAAATGCATTTACAAGACAAAAAAAAGACTTTTTCAAAAAGCCTCCGCCCTCCTCTCCTATTCAACGGGGCTTTTAGAGAAGCAGCTTCCTTCCTTGACTTCTTTGCTCAGTCAAGCTTCCTTTGTTCCTTAGTGCAGTCTCGGTCCATAGTTTAAGACTCCGTTCCTTATAGCCTAGTCTATATCTACAGCTGACGCAACTCCGTACCGACGCCTTACTACTACTTAATTAATTCATTAACGGCTAAGTGATTTTATAACCTGAGCTTTCCTTAACCAGCTGACCTTACTTCGTAACCTTAACGTACTTTCTTTCTTACTTTAGCATAGGCCTTCGTCGGGCTTTCGCCCCTTCGCCTATAGGCGGCGGCATCTTGGCTTCGCTATCGCTCATGACTTGGTATAGAGTCCGTGTAGTCGTCGGCCTTCCCACCAGAGGAAAAGGCCTATGAGTGGTCGGCCTTTCGAATGCCTCCTTCCTTACTTTTCTGAGAAGCCCTTTACGACTATAATATAAAGGACAGGGGGCTGTTCACCTTTGGAAACTTAGCTACTTAAGTACTACTCAATACTAACAAGGCGAACGGGGCTCCCAGGCCGGGACGTCTGGCAGAATGCTTGGCCTCCTGCGCTGGAAGCGACACCCGAAGGGTGAGCTTCTGGCGATTCGCTTTTAGAACTAGATAATTTAATAGGCATTCGGCATTCTGAGCTGGAAGGGGGCAAGCAAATGAAGGGAGGCATTACGGGCCGACTACAAAAAGCAAAGCTTCGTAGACTCGACGAGTCGCTTATAGAGTGCCGACTACTAAGTGAAGACTTTCCACTTCATTTAATAAGGGAAGGGGGAGGGAAGCTTAGCGAGCTTTATAAGGCCGACCACTACATAAGCCGCTGGCGGAGAAAGCTCGAAGAGCTCCCCTTCATTCGTTGCTAAGCCAAGGTCCCAGGTCCCCGAGTCAGACCGCGCCTTTTCGAAGAATCCTGCACCCATGGGCATACGGCCCGGCAGGCCTTCCCTTTCCGCCGGAGCTTCATGGGCGTTGCCCCGTTCCCCAATCAGATGTTTGGATGTGAGCTATACTCCGCGAGGAGCCAAACGGGCGTATGGCCTTGCCTTGCCATTTGACTGACCTCTCTTCCCGTGTGACTAGGAATGCCCAGTGACAACCTCTCAATTGTCACCGCCTGGCCTCTCTTGCTACCATGGTAGCACCTAGTGTGGTCAGCACCAATCGTGTTCGGGCAACGAAGCTTACACTCATTCACATTGGTTCATCCTGCTATGCCCTGGGCCTTTTGCTCTTCTAACGTAAAAGGTGGCCGGCCTTTCGTCAAGGCCCAGGAATCCGCTGGACATCTCAGCGGCGGGATTGAATACCCGCATCCGATCGAAGTTCCATTGGAGTGCCCCCCTAACATAAAGGAGGGCTGTTTCTAGGTGGGTCGCTTCGCGCAAGACATTGCTTAGGACCAACGGGTCACACGACAGGTGCACGATCGACTTTGCACGCTCCATCCTTCGGCCCTTCGCCTATCGGCTTGGTAGGCAAGCTACCTTGATCCGTCTTTGGCTTTGATTCGTTATGCTCAGCAGCTCCAACAAGCCCTAAAGTATCTTGCCGCCTAAAACTCCGCCAAGAAAGCGCTGCTTTACGTTTGATCCTATGTGCCCAGAGAATGCTATGCGTTCTCCACTTTCGGACCTCGAAAAGAGAGAACGTGTTTTTTCCTCTGAGTTTCT
>Ga0115851_100741_pt2 | contig 14500 bp, 10 predicted proteins | sample InSIn2gowninarea_FD_83865 | JGI IMG/M metagenome (GOLD analysis project Ga0115851, IMG submission 83865)
TCGGTAGAAGGTCCTGATGATTACGAATCAATGCGTGAGGTTGTGCGCAGAAGATATACTCGCGTATTAAAAGACGATTTGCCGTTGGCTGATCTAATTGTCATTGATGGCGGGAAAGGACATGTTGAAGCGGTGAGAGATGTATTGGAAAACGAACTTGGACTTGAAATTCCGATTGCGGGTCTAGTAAAGGATGAAAAACATCGAACATCGCAACTTCTGTACGGAAGCCCGCTTGAAATTATTACTTTGGCAAGAAATAGTCAAGAATTTTATTTACTGCAAAGGATACAAGATGAAGTTCACCGTTTTGCGATCACGTTTCATCGCCAATTAAGAGGAAAAACAGTTTTTCAATCTATTCTTGATGATATACCTGGTATTGGGGAGAAACGAAAGAAAAGTCTGTTAAAGGTATTTGGATCTGTCAAGAAATTAAAAGAGGCTACACTAGAAGAAATAATGGCCATAGGCATTCCTGAAAATGTTGCCAAAGAGTTAGTCGAAAAATTAGAAGAATAGAATGGTTTGTCTATTAAAAACATGCTATAATAATAAAAACTTTATAATTTTTAGCATGTTATCGTGTTAAATTGAAGGTAGAGGTGCGAGCTTCAATAGTAAAAATCCGGAGAATAATGAGATTCTATGAAGGATTTTGAAAGGGGATGCTTGCCGAAGTAAGGAAAGACTCAATTGCTTTCTTTGCTGGTTCTGCATTGAATAAATGTAGAATTGTCGAGACATCAAAGTCTTGGAGAGCTATCTCATTTAGTGTGCGTATGTATAGGTATGTAAGGCCACTGTATATTCACAGCAATGAGGTATCATCTCATTGCTTTTTTTGTGCCTTTTTCACACAATGGGAAATCCGATAGTAGAACATGAGGCTAGAAAGAGGGAGAAAATATGGGGTTTATTGTCCAAAAATTTGGTGGAACATCGGTTGGTAGTGTAGAAAGAATCGTAAATGTTGCTGAACGAGTAATTGAAGAGAAAATAAGAGGAAATGACGTGGTCGTTGTTGTTTCTGCAATGGGAAAAACAACGGATCAGCTTGTGAAAATGGCGAATGAACTTTCGAAGAATCCTAATAAGAGAGAAATGGATATGCTTCTTTCGACAGGTGAGCAAGTGACCATTTCTTTATTAACAATGGCTTTGCAGGAGAAAGGATATGAAACGGTTTCCTACACAGGCTGGCAGGCAGGGATTACAACTGAATCTGTTCATGGAAATGCAAGGATCTTAAAAATAGAAGCAGAACGAGTTGAACAACAGCTGAAAACGGGAAAGATTGTTGTTGTTGCTGGCTTTCAAGGTGTTACCGAAAATGGTGAGATTACAACGTTAGGTCGTGGTGGGTCGGATACGACAGCCGTCGCACTTGCCGCCGCACTACATGCAGATAAATGTGATATTTATACGGATGTAACGGGCGTATACACAACAGATCCTCGTTATATTAAGAGTGCTCGTAAATTACAAGCTATCTCATATGATGAAATGCTCGAACTAGCCCATCTTGGGGCAGGTGTATTACACCCAAGAGCAGTAGAGTATGCAAAAAATTATCATGTTCCACTCGAGGTTCGTTCAAGTATGGAAAAAGAAACAGGAACTATCATTGGGGAGGAAGTAGCAATGGAAGAAAACTTAGTCGTTCGCGGATTGGCATTTGAAGATCAGATTACAAGGGTGACCATACATGGCTTGGCCAATTCATTAACAGGTTTATCTGATGTTTTTAAAACATTGGCGAACCGTCATATTAATGTAGATATTATTATCCAGAGCTTTTCTAATGATAGGACGAATTTGTCATTTTCGATTAAAAGCCATGATTTAAAAGAGACAGTGGAAGTCTTGAAAGAAAATAAAAGTCTATTTCCATATGAGAAAATTGAATCTGAATCAGGACTAGCGAAGGTTTCTATCGTCGGATCTGGAATGGCTTCGAATCCTGGAGTAGCAGCAGATATGTTTGCGATCCTAGCAAAAAATGGGGTTCAAATTAAAATGGTGAGCACGTCAGAAATAAAAGTATCAACCGTCATCGAAGATAGCCAAATGGTGAACGCTGTTGAATCTCTACACGAGGCCTTCGGTTTATCTCATTCACCCTTACATTCTTAAATAGGATGCGAAAAGAGCTGTCCCATAAGGCGTCTGACACCTTATGGGAGCTTTTTAATTTAAAGAACAGTATCTTTATGATCCCATTTAACGGTAAAAAGGACTTTGCCTGATCGTTTGCGGGGATGCTCAAATGTCTCAGCAACAGCCTGCTTTAGAATTTCTATTTGTTCAGCTAAAAAACCAGCTTCTAATTGAAAATGGTGTGTCTCTTTACTTTGTAGGCGTTTAGAAATGATGGTGCTTGATAATTCTAATTTACATTCCGTTTTTGTTTGATTCAAGATCGTTAAGTCTCCCCAACCTGCTTGCTTAAAAAAATGAATAACTTCTTCAAAACTGTTAAGTGGATATTTTCGAGCTAATTGTTTACCTGCCCAATATAAAATGTCAGGGGCATCATTTCCTAATATTTCAGGCAATAACACTTCTCTTATTAATTCATAACCAAATGCAGGTATCGTCTCAGACTCAACTTCCTGTTCTAACTCTGTGGCTGTGTTTTTGCTCAATATTCTCCCCTCTTTCTTTAAGTCTATTATATACAATTTTATTTTCATTTAAGTGTAAGAAAGTGAAAAAAGGTAAATGGAAATAGTAGAAAAAATGGCTATTTTACTATATTGCACTATTTTTTTAACACAATTTGGAAGAAGGTTTAGGTATATATTTTTAGTGTAATTACTATTGTTAAAAAATTCTACCTATAAAAAAAATTATGTTAATCGGTTTTCTTGACGCTTAATTGAGTTGAAGGTAAAATAAAGTTGTCACATAATTGTAAGAAAACGAAAAACTTATTTTCTGACGGTGAGCGGTTGATCAACTTTTTTTTAGGGAGAAATGACGAGAAACCGAAGCATCATTTTTAAAAACTTAGGGGGGTTAAATGTAATGGCCGGTAATCGAGAGTATTTTAACCGCAGATTGCATTCATTGCTCGGTGTTATTCCTGTAGGACTATTTCTTACACAGCATCTAGTCGTGAATCACTTTGCAACAAAAGGAGAGGAGGCATTCAATGCGGCATCGCACTTTATGGAAAGTCTGCCTTTCAGATACCTTTTAGAAATTTTTATTATTTTCTTACCTATGTTATACCATGCAATTTACGGACTTTATATTGCGTTCACAGCAAAAAACAATGTAAACAGATTTAATACATTCCGAAATTGGATGTTTATTCTGCAACGTGTAACAGGTGTTATTACATTCGTTTTTGTTATATGGCATGTGTGGGAAACAAGACTTGCAGCGGCATTTGGTGCTGAAGTTAATTTCCAGATGATGGAGGACATTTTGGCCAATCCATTTATGTTAGTGTTCTACCTAATCTGTGTTGTTTCTGCGATTTTCCACTTCGCAAATGGTCTATGGTCATTCTGTGTTAGCTGGGGAATTACTGTCACACCAAGATCACAACAAATTTCCACTTATGTGACGATGGCATTTTTTATAGCGCTATCGATTGTAGGAGTTCGTGCTATATTAGCGTTTGTTTAATAGATAATAATTGTGCTAGTTTGATAGACTTAGTTTGAAATATGGATGTTACGGATTAAAGGAGTGAATCACGAATGGCAAAAGGGAAAGTTATCATAGTTGGCGGAGGCCTTGCCGGGCTAATGGCGACCATAAAAGTAGCAGAATCAGGAACATCGGTCGATTTATTTTCACTCGTACCGGTAAAGCGTTCTCATTCTGTCTGTGCCCAAGGCGGCATTAATGGAGCAGTTAATACAAAAGGTGAAGGTGACTCTCCATGGGAGCACTTTGATGACACGGTATATGGCGGAGATTTCTTAGCGAATCAGCCACCAGTAAAAGCAATGACAGAAGCAGCGCCGGGAATTATCCATTTATTCGATCGTATGGGAGTTATGTTTAACCGTACTCCTGAAGGCTTGCTTGATTTCCGTCGCTTTGGTGGAACACAGTACCACAGAACGGCATTTTCAGGGGCAACAACAGGCCAACAATTACTTTATGCTTTAGATGAGCAAGTACGTAGCCATGAAGTCGGTGGTTTAGTGACAAAGTTTGAAGGTTGGGAATTCCTCGGAACGGTCATTGACGATGATGGTGTTTGTCGTGGGATCGTTGCACAAAATTTAAAATCAATGGAAATTCAAGCGTTCTCAGCAGATGCGGTTATTATTGCATCAGGTGGTCCGGGAATTATCTTTGGTAAATCGACTAACTCTGTCATTAATACAGGATCAGCTGCATCGATTGTGTATCAACAAGGAGTTTACTATGCAAACGGAGAAATGATTCAAATCCATCCAACTGCGATACCAGGAGATGATAAGCTTCGTTTAATGAGTGAATCGGCTCGTGGTGAAGGTGGACGTATTTGGACATACAAAGACGGTAAGCCATGGTATTTCCTAGAGGAAAAATACCCAGCGTATGGAAATTTAGTACCAAGGGATATTGCTACACGTGAAATATTTGACGTTTGTATGAATCAGAAACTTGGAATTAATGGAGAAAATATGGTTTATTTGGATCTTTCTCATAAAGATCCGCATGAACTTGATATTAAATTAGGCGGAATCATTGAAATCTATGAGAAATTTACGGGTGATGATCCTCGTAAACTTCCAATGAAAATTTTCCCTGCGGTTCACTACTCTATGGGTGGATTATGGGTTGATTATGATCAAATGACAAATATTCCGGGCCTATTTGCAGCAGGTGAATGTGATTATTCACAGCACGGAGCGAACCGTTTAGGAGCAAACTCATTACTTTCCGCTATTTATGGTGGTATGGTAGCTGGACCTAATGCAGTACGGTATATTGGTGGGCTAGAAAAAAGCTCAGATACGCTACCTTCTTCCTTATATGAGGGGCATGTTAAGCAGCAACAAGAAAAATGGAATAACATTATGTCCATGAATGGAACGGAAAATGCTTATGTTCTTCATAAAGAATTAGGCGAATTGATGACAGAAAATGTAACTGTTGTTCGTTACAATGATAAATTGTTAAAAACTGATCAAAAGCTTCAAGAGCTGTTAGAGCGTTATCAAAATATTAATATTAACGATACGGCAAAATGGAGTAATCAGGGGGCAACGTTTACTCGTCAATTAGAGAATATGATGCAACTAGCACGTGTTATTACAATAGGGGCTTATAATCGTAATGAAAGCCGTGGTGCACATTACAAGCCAGACTTTCCAGAACGTAATGATGAGGATTTCTTAAAAACAACAATGGCCAAATTTGTTGATAGCAAATCAGCACCTGCATTCCATTATGAAGAGATTGATGTTTCACTTATTCAACCACGTAAACGAGACTATTCGAAAAGTAAAGAAGAGGGGAAATAGGGATGTCTGAACAAAAGACCGTAACATTTATTGTCACTCGTCAAACTGATGTGGATTCAGCACCTTATCAAGAGGAATTTGAAGTTCCATATCGTCCAAATTTAAACGTTATTGCTGCTTTAATGGAGATTCGTAGAAATCCGGTTAATAAAAAAGGCGAAAAAACAACTCCTGTCATTTGGGATATGAACTGTTTAGAAGAAGTGTGTGGAGCATGTTCTATGGTGATTAATGGAAGGCCGCGTCAATCTTGTTCAGCGATCGTTGATCAACTTGAACAACCGATTCGTTTAGAACCGATGGCAACATTCCCTGTGGTACGTGATTTACAGGTTGATAGAAGTCGTATGTTTGACTCATTGAAAAAGGTAAAAGCCTGGATTCCAATTGATGGAACATATGATTTAGGACCTGGTCCACGTATGCCAGAGAAAAAACGTCAATGGGCATATGAGCTTTCAAAATGTATGACCTGTGGTGTTTGTTTAGAAGCATGTCCAAATGTGAATAGTAAATCTAACTTCATTGGACCTGCTCCATTATCACAAGTTCGCTTATTTAATGCTCATCCAACAGGTGAGATGAATAAAGCAGAGCGTTTGGAACAAATCATGGATGAGGGCGGTCTTGCAAACTGTGGTAATTCACAAAACTGCGTACAAGCTTGCCCGAAAGGAATTCCATTGACAACATCGATTGCTGCTTTAAACCGAGATTCGGCAATTCAATCTTTCAAGAACTTTTTTGGTAGTGATCAAGTTTAATAGAATAATAAAACCCCCTTTTCAATTTGAAAAGGGGGTTTTTATTACTCCTAGTAAGACAATGGAAATTATGATTAACTTTAAAAACTATTTTATTCCATTTGATTTTTACACAGTACTGCTTGGATGGTGAAATAGTCGATCTTGCCATCTAATGCTTCCCAAATTGGCTTTAGTTTTTCCCCACCCGTTTCATGAACGGCTTGCAGCACTTTTTGTTCCGTTTCTTCATCAAAAACATCCTGCCAATTGAGCTTATGTCCTTCACTGACACTGCGTAAAATGTGTTTCTGAATCGTTATTTTCGTTAATTGCCGTTTGCGGGCAATTTCATCGATTGCCATTCCTTGAGTGTACCATTCATAAGAAAGTACATGACTTGGCTGTTCCAGCAGTTCTTTCTCGACGAGTTTTGGATCAGCATCATGATGAACTGGTGTAGGTATGGAAGAAGTCTCAATTTTATTTTCTTGAACGAACTCATGGATCTTTTCTATAAACGCTTGACCATATTTCGTGAATTTTGTTTGACCGACTCCTTTTATTTGTAGCATGGATGTCTCATCTATTGGATAGTAGCGGCACATTTCCTTTAACGTACTGTCAGCAAAAATAACGAAAGGTGGGACATGTTCTTGATCGGCTAACCCTTTACGTAGTATACGAAGAACCTCAAATAATTCTCTGTTTTCTTCACTTTCGTCTGTAACCGTTACAGACGAAAGTGTTTTCTTCATCCAAAGGTTCTCCTGACCCTTTAAGACAGGAATCGCATTTGACGTCACTTTAACGACTGGATACTTTCCGTCCGTCAAGTGTAAATACCCCTCTGACAGTAAGTAGTTTATCGTATCGACAATCTCTTTTTCCTTTTGAGTTCGTAGTAAGCCAAACGTAGAAAGTTCATGAAATTTGAGTTCACGGATTCTCTTCTGACTAGACCCTTTTAGCACTTGAGCAATCAACGTTACACCAAATCGCTCTCCCATTCGTTTGCAGCAAGAGAAAATCATTTGTGCATCACGTGTGATGTCTACTTTTTCACGATTATCTTGACAAGTACTACACTTCCCACATTTTATAGGCTGACTGTCGTGATCAAAATACTCAATAATATACGATTGCAAGCATTTTTCTGTGTGACAATACATCACCATTTGGTTAAGCTTGTTATATTCTTGTTCTCGTTTCTCAACATCAAGGCTTGTTTCTTCAATGAGGAACTTTTGTAATTGAATATCCTGCTGTGAGAATAACAGATAACATTCGCTTTCTTCTCCATCACGTCCTGCTCGACCTGCTTCTTGATAATAAGCTTCAATGTTTTTTGGTAAATTATAATGAATGACAAAGCGAACATTGGATTTATCGATGCCCATTCCAAATGCATTAGTCGCAATCATAATCTCGCTTTCATCATAAACAAATTGGTCCTGTGCATGCTTGCGCTCTTCTTCACGGAGCCCCGCATGATATTTGGCAACGGAAAATCGTTGTGTGGTTAAAAAGTTATACAGTTGATCTGTTTCTTTTCGACTGGATGTATAAATGATGCCTGATTGTTTTGGATGTTGTTTTAAATATTGAACGATAAAGTCTCGCTTATTGGCTCCTTTCACAACTTGAAAGGACAAATTTTCTCGTGCAAATCCGGTTTTGAATGTATCCTCTAACTCAATGTTCAGCAGTTTGCAAATATCTTGTGCTACATTTTCAGTTGCGGTCGCAGTTAAAGCAACAATAACTGGTTTTTGGTTTAGTTTACTTAAAGACGAAACGATGGAGCGGTAGCTTGGTCTAAAGTCATGCCCCCATTGGGAAATACAATGAGCTTCATCAAAGGCAATCAAAGGGATGTCAATAGAATTGAGCATGTCCATAAAATAAGAAGATTCAAATCGCTCAGGTGCCCCAATATTCAATAGTAAATCACATTCATACATTGCACTATTTGCTGCATAACATCCATGCATCCCGCCAAATCCAACGTACAATTCGTGATCTGCTGGGAATCCGCCTAAACCAAGGAGCGTATGAATAACGGGAATTTTTTGTTGTTCAGCGTATGCTTTTAGTTCAGCAGTCGCCTTAGCATGTAAAACCCCTGCACCAGCCAAAATAATCGGTTTTTTTGCACTGCTTACTGCTTCTGTTAATTTTCTGATTTGTAAATAGTTAGGTTGCACAGTAGGTTGATACCCCTGCAAATTAACTTCTACTTCTTCGTTCACTTCAACCATCTGGCCAGCTATATCCTTTGGAAAATCGATTAAGACAGGTCCAGGACGTCCCGTTGTTGCAATATAAAAGGCTTCTTTTATGATGCGAGGGATATCTTGAATGTTACGTACTTGGAAATTATGTTTCGTAATTGGAGTCGTAATCCCAAGTATATCTGCCTCTTGGAAAGCGTCTGAGCCAATCACACTTGTTGCTACTTGACCAGTAAAGACTACTAAGGGCAATGAATCCATCATGGCATCTGCAATCCCTGTAACGACGTTAGTAGCTCCTGGTCCTGATGTTGCAATGACGACTCCAGGCTTCCCAGAAATTCTTGCATAACCTTCAGCTGCATGAATTCCACCTTGTTCATGGCGTGGTAGGATGTGGCGAATCTTCGAATGGTAAATCTTATCATAGATTGGTAAAACAGCTCCACCAGGATAACCAAAGATGACTTCGACCTTTTCTCTATCCAACGCATTTATAAATAGCTCTGCCCCACTAACCTTATGATTATCAGCCTTTATCTCGGTAAAGGCAGTATCCGTATTTTGCAACATTTGGAATATACCTCCTTTTTTCTGATAAAAAATATAAAAAGCCCCTTCACCCCCTATATGCCAAATAAATTGGCTAAGGGGTGAAAAGGCTTTGGAAACCTACTCCACGGTACCACCCTTGTTTACGCAAAATGCGTACACTTGTGAACAACAATTGTTGTTCTCTTTAATAACGAGTGCTTTGCACCCGGCTTCCCCTACTTAATGTTCATTGTTCAGGTCAGCATTCAGAGGTGAGTTCATTCTATACGAGATTCACCGGTTCTCAGCTATTCCGGCTCTCTGTAAAATCCTACGTATAAAATTACTTATCCTCTTCATCATGTTCAACTATATTCTTATTTTATTAATGTGCTCTAATTCTTATTATTAATATATCCTATTAAAGAAACAAAATGAATCAAATTTTCAAAAAAAGAAGATTAAATTTTAACAGAATATATTTTTCTTTCACGCTGTTGTTAATATTCTATAATTCTTTTGTTGAAATAATCTTACGCTGATTTCACGATTGAGTCAATACCCATTCTGAGAATAATTACACAATTAAGTTTTATCAATCTTTTGTATTCGCTTACAATACTAATTTATAGATGTTCAGGAATAAATGTTTTTTTATTTATCTGCTTATTTGTTTTATTAAAATAATATAAACCAAAAACAATAAAAAAACTCACCTTCTACGAAGATGAGTTAACTTTTGGTAGTAGTTATGTAATTGATTAGCGTAAATAATGGCGTCCCAGGAGAGATTCGAACTCCCGACCGACGCCTTAGAAGGGCGCTGCTCTATCCAGCTGAGCTACTGGGACATAATATTTTCAAGGACAATTTTTATTATAGTCAGTTCATTATAAAATGTCAACCGTATTTTCAAATTAAACTATTTGATCAAAAAAAGGATGTTTTTTCCCTATCGATTAATTCGATAGAGAAAAAACTTGTGATAGATGGGATTGCTCGCCGCTAACCACATCATATACTTTTAATTGATACGACCCTTCTAAGATATCTAAAATAACATACGTTCTTTCGATTCTGCCACGCGGAAGCCTAATGCTGCCCGGATTAATAAAAAGGGTTCCCTGAACCATTTCTGCACCAAGTTGATGGGAATGACCGAAACAGGCAATATTCGCTGATACTTCCTTTGCTTTGTAGGCTAATTTCATTAAACTTGATTTAACTGAATAACGGTGTCCATGTGTAATAAATATCGTTTGATCTCCAATCTTCTTTACGATATCTTCTGGAAAGCGTTCGTCAAAATCACAATTGCCCCTAACGATTATAAAGTTGTTTATAGCAGGATCATCCGGGTCTAGTTCTGAATCACCGCAATGAATGAAATAATCTACTTCACTCTGATGTTTCTCTACCAGTTTCTTCAATTCCTTTGTTAAACCGTGACTATCACTGACAATCAAAACCCTCATTGATCGTTCTCCTTTGAAAATAACTGAGATAATTGATCTTCTAGTTTTCGTAATGCTTTTGCACGGTGACTAATTTTTATTTTTTCTTCTGGCACGATTTCGGCCATTGATTTTTGTAGATCTGTGACAAAAAAGAGCGGGTCATAGCCAAAGCCATTTGTTCCTTTTCGCTCAAACAAAATAGACCCTTCACATATTCCATTAACTGTAACAGTACTCTTCCCTGGAGAGGCAAAAGCTAATGCACAGTAAAATCTTGCGGTTCGATCCTGTTCCTTTACATTTTTAAGCTCGTCTAATAGTTTATCATTATTGGCCTCATCGTCTTTTTCTTCACCAGCGTAGCGCGCCGAATAAATACCAGGTCTGCCATCAAGTGCATCAACCATTAAACCCGAGTCATCTGCAATGACCATTTGATCAAATTGTTCACAGACTGCCTCTGCCTTTAAAATAGCGTTTTCCTCGAAAGTTCCCCCTGTTTCTTCAATGTCTTCCACTTCAGGAAAATCAAGTAATGTTTTCACTTCTATTCCATAAGGTTTAAACATTCGAATAAACTCTTTCGCTTTTCCTGGATTTTTCGTAGCAACAATCACTTTCTGCATCTCATGATCTCCTTTGTAAAAAAAGAATAAGAGTCAGCACTTGTGCCCACTCTTTCCAATGTTACTATTTAGTATAGCAAAAAATGATCTTTTAGAAACTACCTGTATTCACATTTTCAGGACGGGTGACAGGTTCCGTTAGCTTTTTACCATCTTCACTCATGAGTTCTGCTTTCCCATTTACAGTTATTACAACACTTTCGATTCCATTTTGTTCCGTTAAAGAGAGGACAAGGGAATCAAGTACATTTTTGGAAATGATTTTTTCCTCAAAACTACCATAAATCGATTCATTGAAATTAAGCGTCACTTTTCCATCTTCTACTTTTGGCTCTTCAAGTAGCTTTACATCTGGGTTAAACTCATTTAGAAGATTAGATGCTACGTTCGGTCCTTTGACCAATTCGCTAATCACCGCATCAATATCATTTTCCGTCTTATTACTCACTCGTTTTGTTACAGGGACAAAATAATATGAATCCGTCTCCCCACCAATGTAGTAAACCGTCACAGGTTTCGTGTTCGTAATATCTGCTACATGTGACGTATCAAGGTTGATGCCATCTTTTCGCGTTAATTCCTCCCCAATTGGTGTGCCATTCACAGGCATCTCCTCAAGCGGGTGACCATTCAACTGTAACTTTACTTTTTCAATTGTATCAAACTGCGTTAATGTCCATGTAATGGATTGAAGTATTTTCAGTTCATCTTCTGCTTGATAGTCTTTAAATTCTTTCGAAAAGTCAACCGTTGCTACCTTTTCTTTTACACTTACACTTAGCTTCGTATCAGCTGGGAGAACGGCTTTAAATCCGTTTGGCAGCATTTCAGTCACAGGTCCATTTTGGACCAAGTATTCAAGAGCTTGTGTGGCGACCGATTCCGTTTTTGGAAGGTCAAGGGTCTGCGGAACGACAAGCCCATTTTTATCCATTAAGTAAAGTTCTGTTTTTAATGTACTTTCAACAGCTGCTTCTTCACCAGTTGTCTCTTTGTCAACCGGATTGGTTCCTTCCGTTTGTTCCATCTCCTCATCTGTAATGGTCACTTCTTTCGGCGGGTCAATTTGTTCTTTTTTTTCAGTTCCAAAAAGACCGCAACCTGATAGGAACATCGCTGAAGCAGCAACAGTAGACACTAAAGCGGTTTTATAGTTAATTTTAGCCATTAAGATCCCTCCAAAGACAGTTTGTACTACATATATACGAGCTTTTTTAAAAATTAGACCGTCTTTGAAAGAAATATTCTTCTAAATTTATCGAAGGCTAGAATTTTGAGTTTACGGTTCTGCCACTTTCTAGCTTAATTTTTGCCACATTCAGAATTGGTTTTTCTAACCAATTCGACGCAATTTTTGTAAAAATTGTTTTCGAGCCAGTTGTAAAAAAAACATGCTCTGGTTCTCCCGCTTCCACATTTAATAATCCACTATGCTGAAGAATCGTACTCACTTCACTCGCTGTTTCCTCACCAGAACTAATGACCCTCACTCCGTCCCCCATCACTTGATGAATTAAATCTTCTAATAAAGGATAATGGGTGCAGCCTAAAATAAGTGTATCTAGACCTTTACTTTTTAAGGGTTGCAATGTTGCTGCGACAATTTTCTTCGCTACCAATCCGTCATATTCTCCGCTCTCAACAAGGGGGACAAATTTAGGACAAGCAAGCGAGGTGACAATTGTCCGCTTATTAATTCGTGTAAGGGCTTTTTCATAAGCAGCACTCTTCACCGTCCCAATCGTTCCAATCACACCAATCCGATGATTTTTGGTTATTTTAATCGCTGCTCGTGCACCCGGTTGAATCACACCTAGAACAGGAATGGAAAGTTTTTCTCTAATTTCATCTAAAACAACAGCTGTTGCCGTATTGCAGGCGATTACTAGCATCTTGATATCTTTTTCCAATAAAAAATTAGTCATTTGCCAAGTAAAAGTTTGTACCTCTTCAGCTGGTCTCGGACCATACGGACAGCGTGCTGTGTCTCCTACATATATAATTTGTTCATTTGGCAGTTGACGCATGATTTCTTTTGCTACCGTCAAACCACCAACACCAGAATCAATAACTCCAATCGGATGCTTCACTCTTACCGCCTCATTCTTATCGCCTATCGTGGCATAATACCATTAAGTTTTTTGTCATTGTATACTTTAGATTCTCTTTTTATAAAAGTCCTGCTATGAAACTTAGGCTACTCTAATCCCAAGTTCATTCCAGCTGTATTTCAACTACTCTCGTATTTACTTGATCATTCCTAATGGCTGTTCTTATTTTCTATGTTTTTATTTTAAAATTCAAGATTAATTTAAAAACAAAACATTGCATTTAGATTAATTTTTAGGGGTCATAAGGAAAAAGCACTCCATCCGCCAGAGCTTCATTTCCTTACTTCTCCAAAAAAGACCTAATTATGTATTAACCGGTACCCTCAAGGAGGATACCGGTCAAATTTAAAGCTTTAGCTCGCCCATACGAAGGAGCTCTATAACAGCCTGGGAACGCCCCTTAACGCCTAATTTTTGCATGGCATTTGAAATGTGATTTCGAACTGTTTTCTCGCTGATAAACAACTCTCCCGCTATCTCTTTTGTTGTTTTGTCGTGTATTAACAGCTCAAATACTTCTCTTTCTCGTTTGGTGAGTAATGGCTTGTGAGTATATTCATTCTCCTTCAAGTATTGTAACCCTCCTTGCCTTCGCCAGCTATGAACTGCGGGATGGGTATATATTTAGTCACGATATCATATGTAGAGGAAAGCGTTGGAGTGACTACAATTTAATGAAGGTTCATTTTTATTTTCAGATTTTTCTAATTATATGAACATTACATGAAGGACAAAGAAATCCGCTCTCTTTGCGTCTAATTACTTTTGCTTAAGCATTTCTTTATCTTATATCTTATCAACGTTCCTATTCAATGATAAAATAGAATTAATTCTAAAAGAATTAGGTGATAAGAAATGTTAGATCAGGCAAAAGAAATATTAAAAGAATACTACGGCTTTTCATCCTTTCGAAATGGTCAGGAGGAGATTATTCGTAACATTTTAAGAACACAAAACACACTTGGTATCTTGCCAACAGGCGGCGGAAAATCACTTTGCTTTCAAATTCCGGCTCTCCTTTTCCCCGGAACCACTATTGTTATTTCCCCTCTTATTTCACTTATGAAAGATCAAGTCGATGCACTATCGGCCGCTGAAATTCCAGCCACCTTTATCAACAGTTCCCTCAGTCAAAAAGAATTGCAAGAAGAAATGCAAGCGATCCGTGATGGAGCCTACAAACTTGTATACGTGGCACCTGAGCGATTTGAATCTTCTTATTTTATGGACATGCTCAATTCTATTGACATCCCTTTGATTGCCTTTGATGAAGCTCATTGTATTTCCCAATGGGGGCATGACTTTAGACCAAGCTACC
>Ga0115851_100899_pt2 | contig 14480 bp, 8 predicted proteins | sample InSIn2gowninarea_FD_83865 | JGI IMG/M metagenome (GOLD analysis project Ga0115851, IMG submission 83865)
TGAATTAAAAATCCAACTGCAAGAGCTGCTGGATAAAGGATATATCCGACCTAGCGTATCTCTTTGGGGAGCTCCGGTTCTGTTCATAAGGAAGAAGGATGGTACCCTGCTGGTGTGTATAGATTTCAGACATTTGAACAAGTTGACCGTGAAAAATAAGTACCCCTTACCTCGGATCGATGACCTCTTCGATCAGGTAGTGGTTTTTTCCAAGATTGATTTAAGATATGGATATCACCAAATTCAGATTAAAGATGAAGATATCTTCAAGACTCCTTTTAGAACTCGCTATGGCCACTATGAGTTTGTAGTCTTGCCATTTGGTCTTACTAATGCCCCAACAACCTTCATGAGCATAATGAATGGGGTTTTCCATTCTTATCTAGATATATTCATCCTTATATTCATTGACGGCATTATCATATACTCTAGAAGCATCGATGAGCATAAAGAGCACCTTCGCATAGTACTGCAAACCTTAAGGGAAAATCAACTTTATGCTAAATTCAGCAAGTGTGATTTCTATAAAGATCATATTTAGTACCTAGGACACGTCATATCTTCTGAGGGTATAGTGGTCGATCCAACAAAAATAAAAACCATTATGAATTGGCCTATTCTAGCCAATGTGATGGTTGTACACTCTTTCATGGGACTTGTTGGTTATTATAGAAGATTCATAAGGGGATTCTCCAAGGTTTCTTATAAAATTACTTCCCTACAAAAGAAAGGGACAACCTTCAAATGGTCAAAAGACTTTCAAGAAAGTTTTGACAGGTTGAAACAATTGCTCACAACAACGCCAATGTTAAAAATTATAAATCCTGAAGAGGATTTTATAGTTTGTTCAAATGCATGCAAAGAGGGTGTGGGTGGCGTTTTAATGTAGAATGATATGGTCATCGCTTACGAATCCCATAAACTCAAGGAGCATGAACATAAATATTCTACTTATGATTTGAAGCTAACTGCAGTAGTGCACACCTTAAAAGTATGGTGGCACTATTTATTGGGGAAAATATTTCTGCTTAAAGCATACCACAACAGGTTAACCAATTTTTTTTAGTCAGCCTACCTTAAACACACACCAAGCTTGATGGACTGCATTTTTAAGCGAATTTGACTTTGAAATTAAACACTTAAAGGGAAGAGAGGATAGGGTGGTAGATGCATTAGGTAGAAAGCTGCACCACCTCTACGAAATCTCTTTTAGTCAAATTGAACTTAATTTTATGGAACAATTAAAGGAGGTATCCCAGAAGGATCCTGAATACAGTTATCTATGGTAGCAAGTAAAATCTGCATATTGTTCGGCAAAGCAAGGGGAGTATAGTATTAACTTTGAAAATTTATTGTTATTCAGAAACTGTATTTACGTACCTAACCAATTGTCTCTGAAACAAAGCATGTTAGACGAATTTCATAGAAGCCCCTATGCTACACACCTAGGCTATAAAAAACTTTTAACGGCTGTCAAGAAAGCCTACTACTGCCCTGGAATGAGGAAAGATATAGTAAGAGCCTAATGGTAATATATTTAAATCTGTGCTAATTTTATGTTCTGCTAATTTTATTTCACAGCCCTCTACTTTTGCAAAGACTTTTCTCTTTGCACTAGTAACTAATTGAACCAACCAATGGTTCTTAAATTTTGAACTTTTTAGATGTCATTCATCTCCTATTCTGGGACTAACATAGCTCAAATTAGCATCTGGATCTATTAAAATGGAAGAAGGATGATCATATATTTTACCTTCAAGTTCCACCATTGAAGGTTGATAATTCGCTTGTTGATCCTCTTGCGTTGCATTGATTAGAGGTACATTTCGTGCTACATCACCCACAGTAGAGTCTTCATGAATATTTGCAACAGGTTCCGCTCTCTCTCTATGAGGATAGTTCTTGTAGTAATGGGGTTCCCCGCAACCCCAACACTATAATGGCGGTTGGGGAACCTGATTGGTTTCCAATTTACTTGATGCCTCACTTTGTCTTACATCACTCGAGTGTCTGTACTTTCTTTGATTTCGATTAACAGGTCCATTTGGCGCTCTACGTCCTAAGAATCTGGTTCCTAGGTTCCTCATATTCTTGTTATTTGTAAAGTTTTTATGTTCCTTCTTACTTGGCCAACTCTTCTGCACTTCACCTTTCTGTCTCATTTGCTGATAGCAGATCTGAGCTTTTCAGACTGCTTCATCCATTATTTCTGGATTGTCAAATTCTAGTCTTTCCTTCATGAAAGCAGGAAAGTTGCTGACAAAACATTGGACTTTAGCATTTTCTTCCCAGATATAAGGGACATATCTTCGTAGTGATGTGAATTTTGTTTTTAAATTCATCCATTGTTTGTTGTTCTAGTTTTAAATCATGAAACTCTTTTGCTTTGTCGTCATAAAATCGCTCCGTCAGATATCTATCCTTAAAATTCTTTTAGAATTTCTCCCAGGTAACCTCTTGCTTATTGATCTCCTTGACTTTTTTAATCTCCTCCCACCATAGGGTGGCCTTGCCTTGCAACTGATAAATTGCTAGCTTTGCTCTCAAATTTTCATCATATTCATATATTTGGAAATATTTGTTCATGTTAATAAGCCATGCCTCTGCTGCTTCCTCCATTTCACTATTATAGTTTGGTGGCTTGATCTTTTTGAATTCTCCCTGTAGTTCCATTTTCTGTCATTTTAATCTCTTTTTGCTCAAACCATTATCTGATTCCTCCTTGTTACTGTTTTGTCCCCCTTCTGATTCCTGATGTTGTTCTTGCTGTCTGTGTGTTTCTGTTCCATTTTCTTCTCCTTGACTAGGGTCTAGATTTCTCTGGTTTTGTCTATCTGATAAACTTATCATAATTTTCTCTTGTTCCAAACAAAACTGATGGACTGTTTCGAGTAAGGAAGCATTGGTGCCAACATTTGTTTCCCCCAATTGAACCCATACTTTTGGGTTATGTCCGGTGCTCCTATGTGCATCAGAATCATTTTGTTATTTTCCAAAATCATTCAAACCATCCTCAGTGTAGTAACCCGAGGCTCTGATACCAATTGTAACACCCTACATCCAACTAAACATAAAACACATAGATATACGTAAAATAATTAAAATACAAAAATTAATAAAAAATCCTAAACTATTGTTACCCTACTGCAATACAATAACACTTGGCATTAATGTATCCAAACTTCAATCTAGCTCGGATCAGCATTACTTAACTGTTGTGATCATATGGTTATTAAATATGACCTGATGGTATGTACATATTTGATTATTGCGAGCGATTCTCCGTATCTCACATCATGGCTTTGTGTTGACTTTCCCTGGCTCATCTGGGCGGCCCTTGGCTGGATGGCTGCCAGTTGCTAAAACTCATCCTAATCGCTTGCCATATGTGGCCCGCTGCACAATGCAGGATTGGCGATGGATTCAAGGATGTGTCAAGCTTCAAAGGTAAACCCTTTCGACCCAACGTTCATGTGGTTTCATTGTTCATTTGCAGGGCATGGCTTTGGGGGTTGTGTTTTCGATCCTTCTGTGACTTTCCTTTGCAACTCATCGAATTCTACCTATTTTTCATGGATGAAGGTTCACTAGGCATACCTATCTATGGACAAGCTTGTATTACAACTGTATGTTGTCGCTCGAATCAAGTAAGACCAAGTTAACAATTTAAATCTGAGTATGAATTATGTTCATGGTTTCTAAATTCAATCCTATTTTCACTGGTTATTTAACTCTATTATGGTGTCATGCTAATGAGGTTTTGATTCCTACAGGTGTCGCCTCCAACATGGTGTCTGGAGTCTCTGTTGCCGAAACATCCTTGCTTCACCTTCGCGGTTTCAGGTAAGTAATGAGGGTTTTACATGTATTATTAGTGTCGTTCCTGTTTACATAACTTTTAGTGCTTAGATGACTGTGACAGGTATTAACCCCGAGATTCTGGTGTAGGGTTCGCCCAAATGGAGAGTGGGCACAGCATCCAGACCTACTCACAGTCATGTGCCAACCAATGCAGGGCCTCTGGGTATGCGGGTTTTGTTTTCCTTGATTGTTGCTAGCTCCTCCTACCTCGAATGAGGGTTTTGCTCTGAACGGGGTTTCCCATTTTTGGCTTATGTTTAAATTATGAGCTGTGCTATACAAGACCTCTGCTGTCTGAATGGTGACACCTCCCTGTTCTTGGGATTTCATGGCACATAAATGTATTTTTATCCCTGGATTCTGGTTTGTAATCATTTTAAGCGAACCATTATTATTAACTGTTTTGTAAGGACCCTATTAATACGATGAAGGATTCTGATATGCTTTTATTCCGGTTTCTTTTATAGATGAGTTTGCTCTCTGAAATTAGTATTGTTGATTTGATGAATCATTAGTTTGTTGCGTCCTCAGAACATCGTTCCAGGGTGTCCTCTTAGGTTTCCCTCAAAACAAATCTGAAGCACCGAGACTGCTAAAACAATGTTATTCTTTTTACAAAGGAAACCTTGTTCCTTGGATCTCCTATCTTTGCATAAAGCACTGTGATTTTAATTTCTTATCATATCAGAACAAAATTATGGTAATGAATTTTCGCTTACTCTCATGTTTCCTCGCCAGAGGTCCATCTAACTAAATCACGAAAGAATAAATGCTGTAAATACTCATTCATCTCTTGTATGGGCATTTGTTTAACGTATCTCGTTCCTAAGGTTCTATTACGCTGGGTTGTCTGTAATGGTTATAGTTGCAGTCACTTAGACAAGTTTGGTTAGTTTCTAGCCCATATTACTCTTATTTGAATGTAATTTCGTGTATTCTTTCTTTCATAAACACAAGTTGGAATATCCACCTCGATTCATATAATACCATTCTATTTTTTTTTAGTGATGCTTCGCTAACTCTGGGCATTCTGTTATATGTTCAAGCTTATCTTTTTTTTTCTTAGAATCATTCTATGCTTGGGTTTGGTTGCATAGTTTTACCCAGATTGCTAAATTTGGCATATATGTTAATGCATTCAAGTTTAAGATATAGGTCATGTGCATTCATTCTATCTATACTATAACATGCACATTTTCAACAGTTTGTTATCTACACATCTTAATTAACTTGCATCTAATTTAACTCATATCTAAGTTAATTTACCCTAATTTATAGCACTATTTTTTTTCAATATGATACAGGATTAAACAAAACAGTATAAACCCAACTCCAAAATATTTATATCCTAAAATTTTACACATTAATTAAGCAAGACATACTTATTCAGAGTGTACTTATCTACTATGGCGAGGCCAAACCGTAATCAATGAACCTTTTTCCACCCTTCCTATGAGAACCTGGCAATCACGTCCAATGTTCTCCCCCCGAGCTCCTCTTTTACCTAATAAATCAGTTATTTGCATGTAGCAATTTATGTTGCTTGGCCTCAAGACTCTAGGTCTAGCGAGCAATCACTCTTACTTCCTCCCGGGAAGTTTTTTCAAAACTCATTCCCATTGAATCCTCCTTCAGCTCAAGGAATTTTTCCAGAAACCAAGCCCCTCCCTTCCCTTCTCTCATCTTTTTTGTAAGAGAAGATTAGAGGGAAGGTAACTGTTTATTTAACTAATAACTGTTGGGTGAAAGAGAGTTACTAAAGTTCATTAGTAATTTTTTTTTTAGAATTCCCATAGAATACCACATGTGCCATAATTATTTATTTATTTATACTGAATCTATTTAATGTCCATTTCCCAAAAGTAAAAACAAGAGTTCATTTCTTTACTGTAAAGTAAAAACATGCAAGTAAAAGTAACTTGAAGTTCTGGGGTGTCACATCTTCCCCCTCTTAGCGGAACATCATCCTCAATGTTCATCTTTCTAGCTATTTCCTGAATAATTCCAGATATGCCTCCTGCATAAAATTTTTATCTTCCCAAGTGGCTTCCTCTGGGTTGAAGTGCTTCCACTGCACTTTAACCTAGATGATAGCTTGTTTCTACAATGTTACTTCTCTCTGATAGAGTATTTGCAGGGGTTCGACCAGAAATTCTTCTTTCGGTTCGACCTGCCACAAATATCATTGTTATATAATTAATGTGTACATAATCACCACATTCTAAAGTAAGTAATTTCTGAGTTATACACACCTATATATATATATATATATATATATATATATATATATATATATATATATATATATATATATATATATATATATATATATATATTTTTTTTTTTTTTTTTTTTTCATATTTTTATTATATATCTGGGGTCATATACATAATTCATTAAAAGGGAAACATGGAACACATTATGGACCCGAATGTGGCTAGGAGAAGTTAGTTGGTAGGCCACTAGCATGATTTTGTCCAAAATTTGGAATGGGCCACAGAATCAAGGGGCCAACTTAGCACACTTTCCCCACTTCAACATACTCCGCTTTGGTTTAATCCGCATGTACACATGATCTCCCACCTGAAATTCTCGATAAGTTCTCTTTTCCTTAGCATACATTTTTTGTCGGTCTTAGGCAGCCTTCAAATTTTTCCGAACCTTATTCACAGTTTTATCCATTTCCTCCAACATATCTGGCCTAATATCAATTTATCCTTTGAGCTATTCCAATTTGCAGGTATGGTGCATTTCCTTCCATAAAGTACCTCAAAGGGACTCATTTTAAGTGACTTGTACGCGAATTCTACCAGATGTAGATATTCTTCCCATTTCCTAGGTTGCTGCATCACATACATGCGCAACATATCCTCTACCATTAGATTCACCCGCTCAATTTGTCTATCAGTCTCGGGGTGATATGCAGTGCTGAAGTGGACCTGTGTACCTAACTCGGTGAACAATGATTTCCAAAAAGTAGAAGTGAACTTAACATCCCTATCAGATATTATGACTTTCGGCATACCATGTAGCCTAAAAATTTCCCTCATGAATATATCAGCTATCTGGGCTATTTGATATGTGGATTTGATAGGTATGAAATGAGTTGTCTTGCTCAACTTATCTACTACTACCATAATTGAGTCATTCTGCCTCTTAGACCGCTACAACCCCGTTATAAAATCTAAACTTATAGTATCCCATTTCCATTCTGAAACAGGGAGCGACTACAATAATCCAGCAGGGTGTTGGTGTTCCGTCTTAACTTGCTGACACTCTAGACATTTAGCTAGGTACTCGGAAATATCTTTCCTCATTCCAGGCCAGTAGTAGGCTTTCCTGACAGCTGTTGAAAGTTTTTGATAGCTCGGGTGAGCAGCATAGGGGCTTCTATAAAATTCAACTAACATAATTTGTTTCAGAGATAATTGGTTAGGTACGTAAATACAGTTTTTGAATAACAATAAATTTTCAGAGTTAATACTATACTCCCCTTGCTTCAACGAACCCTGTGCAGATTTTATTTGCTACCATAGATAACCGTATTCAGGATCCTTCTCGGCTGCCTCCTTTAATTGATCCACAAAATTAAGTTCAATTCGACTAAAAGAGATTTTAGAGAGGTGGTGCAGCGTTCTACTTAACGCACCTGCCACCTTATTCTCTCTTCCCTTTAAGTGTTTACTCGCTTAAAAATGCAGTCCATCGAGCTTGGTGTGCATTTAAGGTACGCTGATTAAAAAAACTGGTTAACCTGTTGTGGTCTATTTTAAGTAGAAATCTTTTCCCCAATAAATAATGCCGCCATAATTTTAAGGCGTACACTACTGCAGTTAGCGCCAAATCATAAGCATAATATTTTTGTTCATTCTCCTTGAGTTTATAGGATTTGTAAGTGATGACCATGTCATTATGCATTAAAACGCCACCCACACCTTCTTCGCAGCATCTAATCAAACTATAAAATCCTCTTCAGGGTCTGCAATTTTTAACACCAGAGCTGTTGTGAGCAATTGTTTCAACCTATCAGAACTTTCTTGACAATCTTTTCACCATTTGAAGGTTGTCCCTTTCTTTTGTAGGGAAGTAATTGGAACCCGTCTGGCCTCTGACAACCCATCCCGTCTCCGGCAGAGTCCATCTCCGCCGTTTCTCCAATGTCCGTGTGGTGTCCGTTATCCTGATGGTCCTTGTTGTAAATGATGCACACCATGCACGATGATGTCATGCATCATAATGATATTCACTCATTTTTTCAAGTTAAGAGCGCCAGAATGAAATTTCAAATTTTCAACTCATGTCACAAATCACTCTCCCCACCCACATGAGCCACAACATTTGTATCTTTTGCTTTACCCAAATATCTTAACTTAGCCTCAATGACTGGATATCGCAGAGTATGTGGCACGAGCTTATGATGAGGCTACTTATTGGTTCGGAAGGTCGAAAGAAAAACCAAATTTCCCAAACAAACGGCTCTAAAGCTATGTTGCATGAGTTTCTGGAACGTGGGAACATTGGGAACTTGGGTACGGGTGTCGGGAACGGCTAGAGGTTTCCCCAAAATTTACAGGAAACGGCTAATCGGGAACAGTAATATTATATAATAAAAAATTTAAAAATATAAAAATATAAAATATAAAATTATATAATAATCAAAATTAATATTAAATCAAAATATGAAAATATGAAAATCAATTTAAATATATAATCTCTCTTATATATAAATATATTCTCTGGGTGTCTCTCTTCCTGAGTCTCTCCCTTATATATATATAAAATATTAAAATGTCAAGTTCATTATCAGTTCTCTGACACATGACCAGTATTTGAAACAATCTGCCTTAAAAATACAAAGGAACAATTTTACCTATGTTTCTCTAGTTATTCTTATGAGAAAAAGTAAAACGACTCTAATGGTTAAGCATTGACTGCCACATACAATATGCACACAATCTTCTACGATACATATACATAAAAAAAAAAATACTCATCAGCATGACATCCCAGATATCGCTCTTACATTGAGCTGTCACGCGCTTCCTTAACCCATCAAGAGATTGCTCCAATTTCTCAATTAAGATTATCGGTGTTAAGGATGCCTTTGGCCTTTCTTCCTGCGAAGGTTTCAACAAAGCCTCATGTTTTGTGGGCGGTTCAACATATTTGTCTATATGCTTTGTATTCCCCAACCCCAAGGAACGCGGGAACTCCAAAAAAAATAGTCTTCGAAGCTCCCGGAACTTTCCCAAGCTCCCATTACAGCTCCCACAGAAAAGGGAACGTTCCCATACAGTTCCAAAGCTTCTGGGAACGCGGGAACCACTGGAACGGGTTTGCCACCTCTAGAGAACGGTTCCCGTGTAACATAGCTCTAAAGCGATAGAAATGCTCATCACCCTCGTCGTTACCGTCGTGCGAGGGAATCACAACATTTTGATGCACTAAGGCATTCAAATCCAATCATAATCTCTTCATTTCGTATAAGCCTAATCTTGCAGCACTTTACAAAATTTCATTTCTACGTTCAGTTGTTGTCGAATCCAGGTTTGTCTTCACTCCCTTTTACTGAGCAATAGACAATATCTAGCAATGTCGCTAGTAACCACTTATTGCGACAACCCACTGCTAATAACGTTCCTATTAGGCTAGCAAAAAGTGTTCCCGTTGTTTCTGCCCATCATTGTAGCCTCTTTTTCCAAGCGATCTCTCCTCGCAATCACATTACTCAAGTGTTCCTTGATCTACAGCCCTCGAATATTTACAAATGTCTCAACTAAAGAAAGTCTAAATCATCCTTCAGGCAGCGCAGAGCAACCTTAAAGGAGTGTTCCTCTATATTTTGTGAACATTTTGTATGAATTTAGTGGACTTACAAACGCTTGTCTCTGAATTTTTTATTGTTTGAGCATAATAACTTAATAGCGTAGAGTCTTTCTAAACATACGTTTTGTGATACATCTGAAGTATGACACAATAGAGCTGGTAGGTTTAAAATGTAAGTTGTGACCTTCAGTTCATTTTTGTTGGAGCATAATGTTGTCCCTTTACCAGAGTCAGAGGCAACACCTGCATCTATGGTTTCCCGATGCAACCACTTTTCTAAAATTATGCCAATATGTTGTTTGCTCCTCTTATACGCATGCTTTATTCAATTTTTTATTTTGATATGAAAATGATTTATTTACTTTGGAGTTATTGGTACTTTACCTACTCATGTATGTTACACAGTTCTTTATGTGCAATATGGTGTATATTACACAATGCTTTATGTGTAATAGGGTGGAAATTGTATTTATAAAATTACATGCATGGATAGAATTAGATGGGGAATTGTCGGTATATAAAATTTTAAATTTATTTTTATTTTAATTATTAAAATAGTTAAATAATATGATAAATCTATTTGTATTTTAAGTATTAAAATGGTTATACAATATGATAAGTATTTTTATTTTGAATTGTTTTTCATTATAAAATTGGATGGGTAACTATCAACAATTAATAAAGTTATAAATTTATTAATTTTCTTTGTTGAAATTGCTTAAATAATTTTGTAACTTGGGGAAATCTTTTAATTTAATAAATTATTTGGTTTTGAAATTCCAACTTGATTATCAATTTCATATAATAAAAAAATCATTACATAATATAATCTTTATAATAAATCAAATACATTTAATTTATTAATAAATTTAATTTTTTTACTTTCATATTACACAATTTTGAATAATTTCTATATGATAAAATCTAAACCCAAAATTTAACGACAAATCATCACTTAGAGGTAACTGCAACTCTATAAAAAATTCAAAATTTTCTATTAAATTTTAAATAAATTTCTAAAAAACCCAGAAAAAATTATACATCATAAAATGAATTATCTATTTAAAAATAAAAAATAAAACATATATTACATGTACTATATATATTAAATCTTTCTTATATTAAATGTAATAAGTATATTAAGTATTTCTCATGATTTTTTTTTTTAAATGTGTAATTTAAATCATAAATTATTTTTCACATAATAATAGTAATACTAATTAAAATTCATTAATATTCATAATATTCTAAGGATGATGCTTTTCTTTTCAAATTCAAATACCATTGTAACTTTAATCCAATCTATTATTATGTTCTTAAATATATTTTTTCTTCTTCTTAGTAAAAGAAGCTAGGGAGAAAACATGTGTTTTTTGGTTTTGAAATTCTTTCTTCATTATATAATTATAGAGTTGGATAGGTAGAGTGTCAATAACTAATAAAGTTATAAATTTGTTAAATTTATTAATTATCTTCCTTAGAATTGCTTAAATAATTTTGTAATTTGTGACACCTTCTTATTTAATAAATGATTTGGTTTTGAAATTCCAACTTAATTACATGTTTCATATTAAAAATAAATAAAAAATCATTACATAATATAATCTTTATAATAAATAAAATACATTTAGTTAATTATCAATTTCAAATTTTTTATTTTCATTAAAAGAATCATACAATTTTGAATAATTTTGATGAGATGATAAAATCTAAACCTAAAATCTAACTTTAAAAATTCAAAAATTTCTATTAAGTTTTACATGAAACTATAAGAAAATAAACAAAATTATACATCATGAAATGACTAATCTATTTAAAAATAAATAATAAACACATGACCTCCAATTGCAAGACGAGCAACCTAACCAATAGGCCACACAATGCAATTGTTTATATTAATGGTGCATTCCTAATTTAAATTATAGTTGTAATGTAAATTCCGAAAGGGGGAAGGCCACAGGTTTGACCATACAATCCTATAGATTTTTGTGTGCAATACACACAAGCACTAAGTTTTGAAATACAGATAATTACTTCTAGTGATGTAGATTTTATTTTAATAATTCTAGTTTACCATTAAGCCATTGCACTTCATAAATTCAACCTTAAAAGCACAAGGACAATAGAGATCATAATGCAAAAAGAGAACACAAGATTTACTTTGGAAAAAACCAGTTGTGGGAAACACCAAAAACCTTTTCCTTAGATAAATTCTTCAGTTCAACAAGAGATACACCTAATACAACTAGTCAACTATGAGGTCAAATTGACCAACAAGACTATGGTCAAACCTAGTCAAAAACCATCTTGTCAAGTTAATCTTCTTTCCTTCAACTTCAGTCTACTCTGATCTGCCTAGGTTGGATTTTAACCTCCAAAAATATGTCGAGAAACTCATCCCTGCTGCCTAGACTCGTTATGCCCATAATTCCAGCCCTCTTTCCTAGTAATTGTTGCCCATAAATTTGACCTATTGCCTAGAAACCGTCCAAAAAATCATACGTGAGAAGTCAAGAGAGAGAGAGATAGATGCTAAATATGAGCTCATCCTTCTTTGTCCTAGTGTGTCATTCTTCATCTTTGCTAGGATGCTTAAAATATTACTTGTCTTGTGAGAGGTGGAATGGTACCCTATGGAGGAGGTTGAATGCTCTATATATTGTTTTATGCTTGTTTGAATGGGTGTGTATTTTCACCGAGGCTGATTTTACTTGAGGGAGGGCTGACTTGACAAGTTTGGAGCCAAAAATTCGAAATTTAAATTTCAAAATTTAATCTTTTAAATGCGACATGAAGAACATGTATTATTTTATTATTTCAAGGGCTAAGCAATAAAAATGACATGAAGAACATGTATTGCAAATTCATTATGTATTTTAAGGGAAAAATATAAATTATAATTATCGACCATATCTAGAAATTTCAACACTTCATATTAGCTATGGAGCTATTCATAATGACTAGACAAATGTTCTTTTGTTGAAAATTTATCTAAGAAAAGGTTATCACAAATCATCATCATTATTCAATCACCATAACTAGGTCAACTATTGTGACACATGGTAAACCAATAACATCAACCAATTAGCACAATCTTGGTAAATATATTTGACATATGGTAGATTAATAACATCAACAAGTTACCATAATTTCGATTGGTACCTCATACCTATGTTATATCCTCACCATAATCTAGGTCGGTACTCTTGACACATGGTACATCATTTAACATCAACTAGTCATCATAATTCAGGTTTATCTAACACATGGTATACAGACTAGTCTTGGTTCACTATCATTTGTGTTAATACATTTAACACATGGTGAATCTCCAAAGGCCATGCTCTATCTGAGTAATTTGGGGACTAATGCTAAATAAGCATGATCTTCTAGGATAATTCTTCCTAATTTAGGTCAACATACTTGACACATAAAGAGTTTCAGTACTATGTTGGACCATTCTCCCTAATTCAAGCCAATATACTTAACATGGGGAGAATGTATGTCCATGATGCTATCTCATTAGCACTCTTTCTCACTAAGAGAGGCATTCTCAACAAGTCCAAGCTTGTCCTTGAAGTATGCAAACTTCACTCTAGACATAGGCTTTGTAAGAATATAAACTATCTGCTCATCATTAGAGACGTATTGAAGCCTCATTGCTCCCTTTTGCACCATGTGATGGATGAAGTGGTACTTGATCTTGATGTGCTTCAACCTATCATGGAAAACAAGATTCTCTATTAGCTTCACACAAATTTGATTTCTCTACCTCAATGGTACTGAGTGAAAAATATGTCTGTTTCCTACTCATCCATGAAGTCGAAACTAAAGCAACCTTCAGCTGCACTCTTTTTGTCTTTAACACTTCCTACCCAATCTGCATCTATATATCCGTGCAGGTTTATATCACACAATTAAGGAAAGTAGTCTTTACATCCATCTGATGTAAATTCTAACCATAGAAGAAGAAATAGAAATAATAGTTCTAATGGTAGTGTACCTGTCAACCAAAGCAAAATTCTCATCGTACTCCTTCATGCTCCATCTGCAATTTTGGAACAACCAAAATGATATGTTTTAAAGTTGACAAAGATCTATAGTGAAGGTGAGCATATCTTCTATGCAAAAGTTCACAAGGATTTATGTCTTTAAGTATTAATGCTTGAGTGGGTTGTTTCAAGAGTCTATACAACCTTCCTTCACAAACAAAAACTACTCTAGCAGAATTTACACTTGAGTTTGTTGGACACACAAGTACGTTACCATCAACAAATGTTACTCTATCCCTTATTTCCAAAACATAAAATAGAAACAGTCCTTCTTCAAACTTGGTACATATAGTATATTGCTAAGATGAACATTTTCACCTTATTCCAACTCAATGGATTGGGCCATGTGGCATGCTCTAATTGGGCCACATGGGAGCCTTCCATTGGTCTGCCAACATGATGCCACATAATTGCCACATCAATGCTAACTCAACACCACATGTCAAGCCCAAATGATGCCATTTATTCTTCTCCATACTACCATTTTTCATGTCTAGATGTTGCCACGTGCCCTAGTAAGTTTGACTTTTTGCCTGTTGGTCAAAATATTCAAACCGCCATAACTTTTTCATATGGACCTCGTTTGATGCTATTCAAATTGCATTTGAACTCTTCAACAAGATGTTGTTTCCACCAACTCCTAATAAATTTAAATTTTAGGCACTTTCAGAACCTCCTAAATCACTTTTAACTTCTTTATACTTCTTTCTTATATCTAATATGTCCAAACTATTCCAAGCA